>JAEEGL015773888.1_pt1 | contig 22215 bp, 13 predicted proteins | sample 9134231 | NCBI WGS metagenome assembly JAEEGL01 (sample SAMN16246548, study PRJNA631951) | gut metagenome | biome: gut microbiome; feature: rumen; material: fiber-attached | host: Bos | place: Iran: Karaj | collected 2018-10 | reverse complement strand
GAGGTTCAAGTTGTTTTGACCTGCGCCGAAGTTAGAACCATTGCTACGGGTATATACGTAGTTCAAATCGCCACCTGCCTCCAAGAAGTCGGTGATTTTGGTTTTAACATTTACTCTTGAGGTTACTCTCTCGTAAGAAGAGTTTTTCAAGATACCGTTGTTTTTGAGGTAAGAAGCTGAAAACATAGCTTGAGTGTTTTCTGTACCGCCTGAAACAGACATATTGTACTGCTGTTTGATACCAAGGCGTGTAAGTTCGTCTTGCCAATCGATTTCGTTTCTTTTTCCGTCAAATTTTTCGCTCCAAATCTGGTTGTTAAGACTTGTAGCATCGTTGTAATAGCCGTTGTCATTAAGACGTGCTTGACGAATATTTTTAGAATATTGGTCGATGTCGCAAACATCCAAATGATAGGGCAATGCCTGAACGCCGAAATCAGCTGAAAAATCGAAACGGGCTTTACCTTTATCACCATGTTTGGTGGTAATCATGATAACACCGTTAGCACCGGCAGCACCGTAAATAGCGGTTGCAGAAGCATCTTTCAAAACCTCAATACTCTGAATATCGGCAGGGTTAAGGAAGTTGGCGTCAGTACCAACCTGAACACCGTCTACAACATAAAGGGGAGCAGCACTACCGTTGATGGTTGCAACACCACGGATACGTACTTGAGAATTACCGTCAGGAGAACCGTCTTGAGCGGTAACCATAACACCTGCGGCAGCACCTTGCAAACCTTGGTTTACGTTAGATGGAGCACGCTTCATCATGTCCTTTGTATCGACTGATACGACTGAACCCGAAACGTCGGATTTTTTCATCGTACCGTAGCCGACAACTACGACTTCATCCAGCTCTTTGTTGTCAGATTTCAAAGTAACTGTGATGTTTGACCTTCCGTCAACATTCTCGGTGTGGTTGGAAAAACCGATAAATGAAAACGTAAGTTGGGCATCAGACGGAACCTGCAACTCGTATTTACCGTCAATGTCCGTGATTGTACCATTTGTGGTACCTACTTGAATGACATTAACACCGGGTAACGGCTCGTTTTGATCATCGAGCACCGTACCTGATACCCTGATGTTTTGGGCATTCAAAGCAAACGGGATTAGCATAATAAATAACCCCAATAAAATCAATCTTCTCATAAAAAAATTTATTATTTGGTTATTGTTAATAAAAAAAAATTAAAACTCTATTTTGTTACTAAAGACTAACTAACTTGCATTTTTTCTAAATGGTAAAAACATCAAAGTTAATAGTCTTTTTTTAAAATTGTTTCGTTAGTAAGATAGTTGATAAAACATTTTTTTATGTTGTCGTATCCCGTATAATTAATTTTAGTCTGTTAAAATTGATGTTCGTAATTAACACCCCTTAACTAATCTTAACAGTTACGAAGATAAATTGCAAAATCCAAAAAGAAAAATTTTTTTGTATTTTTTTGAAACAAAAAATTAGTTTTTTGTGTAAAAGGCTAAAAATCAATATTAAATAATTTTAAAAAAATAGAGAATTTAACCTTCAGACAGGCAAAAATGTAAAGTTTACATTTCAAACATAACCTTATTTTTTGTAATGTAAATTTTACTCAAGAGCATTTTTTAACATTTAAAGTTAATTTTATGTAAAAAAGATTTTAATTGTATATTATACCTTTATAATAGTTTTGATAGCAAAAAAACGTTTTTTTAGTACCCCAAAAGCGTTATTTAGCCCCTAAAAAAGTGTTTTTTAAGCCCCCAAAAAGTGTAAATTTTTCTTAAAAACAAAAGACCGCCTTAACAGAGTTCAAGGCGGTCTTAATAAGAAAAAGTTAAAAGAAAAATCTATTTATCATAACCGGGATTTTGATATGCGCTAATATCTTCAGCCGACATATCCATAGAATTCAATTGTCCAATCGGAATAGGACGGAGATAATTGAATTTCTCGATAGTACGTTTAACGGTTTTTCTTTCGCACCATGCTTTGTCAGCATTTTGATCGCATATAGTATATTCACCAGCACGTTTTTCCCATGTCTGGGTGCGTGCAAGGTCATACCAACGAATACCTTCGCCAAAGAGCTCTCTCATACGCTCGTCAAGAATGTAATCAATGTCGATGGTTGCAGGAGTAGCATCTGTTAAGTCTGAAGAAAAATCTTCGCTTACAGCCTTGTTTTCTGCATTGTTGAAACTCCATTTACCGGCTCTTTCACGCAAAACATTTACTAATTCACGAGCCTCGGTGTTTTTGCCCAATTTTACGGCAGCCTCGGCAGCGATAAGGTAAAGTTCTGAGAATTTAGCAATTACAAACGGACGTGTTAATGCTCCGTTAGGCTGACCTAAACCGTCGCCGTTGTCAGTACGGTAAGTTCCAAGTTTCCAAAGTCCGGGATAAGCGTTACGGCTTATGCTTTCGGGTTCGATAACCCAATCGGCACGACCTTCGGTTTCGCCCGCACCTACATGACTCTTACCCAAACCGGCTTGCGGATATTCAACCGTTGTAGCAAGCTTGTCAGAAACGAATGTCAAGACAGCATCACCGTTTTTAATAGGCATAAGGTTGGCATTATAATAAGTTTCGGTTTTATCACCGTCCTTTGCCCAATTACCACGGTAAACTGTTACAAACGTTCCGTCATAACGGGAATCCTTGTCCTTATCAGTGAAAATATTTAAGAACACTTCCTGAACAGGAGCCATACGAGTCCAAGGACGACCAGCCCATTGAGCAGCCTCACGTTTACATGGATCCACCTGATTCTTTTCAACACCGTCCTCTTCTATAGAACCGTCCTTAGTTTTGTAAGTACGCAAGGTGCAATAGTTCCAAGTAGGAGCCCAAACTGCAACCTGCTCTGTTCCGGTACCACCGGCGTATGAAAGACTACCGCCGTTAAAAAACTCATCAGATTCGGTTCTGTCGGCGTAAAACATACATTCTTTGTTTCTGTCGTTAGCACCGAGATTTACCTCATAATAAGTAGGCATAAGACCGTAAGGACCGGGATTTTCGATTGCCTGAGTAGCCTCAGCGTATGCCTGCTCAAAATACCAGTTGGAATCGTGTCCGTCAAGGTCGGTTCTTGAACATTCGGGATAAGTGGGAATATCGTTCGGATTTTCAAGCCACCAACCGTATGTCAAATATGCCTTTGACAAGAAAAATTTTGCAACGTTTTTAGTAACAGTACCTGTCATACGAGGATTATCAGGAAGATTTTCTACAGCGTAATTAAGGTCTATAAAAATCTGCTTGTAAACTTCCGGAACAGTATTTCTTTTACTTACTCTAATTGTCTCTATAACAGGTTTCAAAAATCCGCAACCCAAATCCAACGGCACACCGCCGAATGTCTGAACAAGGCAGAAATAATTGAATCCGCGGAAGAAATAAGCCTCAGCCAAAAGAGATTTGGAAACATCACCGTTTTCGCCGTTTTCAATAAGATTGTTAGATGAGTTGATTGAGGCAAACGCATTATCCCACAACACATCACTCCTGCAAGAAGACGGTGTAAGAATACCGACACCTGAAAGGTCGGCGTCTTTGAAGTTACCATCAGCACTTTGCCCCCATGTATATTCGTCTGTACCTGTTTCAAGAGAGTTGAAGAAGTACATATTTCCGTAGACATAACGCAAGTTTTGATAAAGTCCCACAAGACCGCCTTCAATACCTTTGTCGGTCTTATAAAATTCGGGAGTATAAAGTCCGCGCGGTTCTTCTTCAAGAATGCCGTCGCAAGAAGACAAACCAAGCAACGAAGCAACCGCCAATATATATTTTAAATTTGTTTTCATTACTTTAAATGTTTTTGGTTAAAATGTGAAATTCATACCGACCATATATGTTCTCGTAGACGGAGTGTTAGTACCGATGGTAAGCAAACGTTTTTGATACGAGTTAGCAACAGCTGTGTTTTCGTTACCGTAAGAGTTGGTCTCCGGATCCATACCAGATTCCCTCTTATAGGGTGAAAACATTACAAACGGATTGATTACGGATGCGTAAACTCTCAATTTTGAAATACCGGCTTTTTTCAAAGCGGGAAGTTTTTCAAAATTATATCCGAGCGTAATAGTACGAATTTTCAAATAAGAAGCATCAAAATAACCGAGTGTGCTTGAATATTTCGGAGCATCATTATCAGTTGGACCTTTAGGAGAAGGATAATGTGCGCCGGTGTTTTCTGGAGTCCAATAATCAACAGATACGTTGTTGTTTTTGGTTGATAAAAGGTTCAAATAACCTGCACTGCCGTAAAGAGTACTGATAAGAATACCGCCCGCCTTGAATGCACCTACGATGTTCAAGTCGATGTTTTTCCATGCAACGGTGGTGTTGAAACCGCCTTGGAAATCACATTCCATACTTTGAGGTATCTTATCATTGTCGTCAATTTTTCTAACAGGTTTGCCGTCTGCGCCATATTCGCCGGTGTATTTTACTTTAATCATACCTGCGCTGCCTACGGGTTCAAGAATTTGTCTCAAATCTTCCTCGTCTTCCTGCCAGATGTCTTCGTATTTGTAGTCATAAATACAGTCAATAGGCATACCTACGAACCAGTTGTTACCTCTGTCCTCAGTCTGACCTGATGCAAGTTCAATAAGTTTATTGCGGTTTACGTAGAAGTTTACGCCTGCCGTCCATGTCCAACCGTTTTTGTTGTCAATAATAACACCGTCTACACTCATCTCGAAACCTCTGTTCTGAGTTTTGCCGATGTTATCCATAACGGTACTTACACCCGCTGAACCCGGTATTGAAACTGCCAAAAGCACACCATTTGTTTTCATAGAGTAGTATTCAGCCGTAACATTCAAGCGGTTTTTAAAGAATGACATATCAAGACCGTAGTTCCATGTCGTAGAATATTCCCAACCAAGTTCGGGGTTCGGAAGTTCTGTAACTCTATAACCGGTAATAGTTTCACCACCGTAATTATAAGGCTGTGTTGCAAGAAGTCCGAGAGTTTTGTAAGGATCTACAGCTTGGTTTGAAGTTTCACCGTAACCTAAGCGTATTTTCAACTGATCAAGCCAGCCAAAACTTTCCATAAATGACTCGTTTCTAACATTCCAACCCAAAGATACAGCCGGATAAGTATGCCATTTGTGACCATCTGCAAGGCGTGAAGAACCGTCGCTTCTTATTGCAGCGCTAATCATGTATTTGCTGTCGTAAGAATACATAATTCTGCCCATGTAAGATATAAGACCTGATTTCTGATAGCCTTGATTATTAGGATCAATAGTATAAGAACCTTCAGCACGTCCAAGGTTGAAATATTGGAAATGATCAGAGGGAATATCTTTTGCACTGATATTCGAGGAGTTGTACATATTTTCTTCTGCCGAATACATTGCTACAAAATTAACTGAATGTTTTTCAGCAAAAATTTTGTCGTATGTAATCAAGTTTTCAACAGCCCAGTTTGTAGTGAGCGAGTTAGTAACCGAAGCATTAGAATTAGTAGTAGGAGTACCGCTGAAAACGCCAACGCCGGTATAAGTACCGTTGTTCTGATGACGAAGGTTAAGACCTACGTTAATTCTGTATTTCAAACCTTTAACATAAGGAAGCTCTGCCTCTCCGTAGAAAGTATTGTAAGTACCGAAAACTTTTCTCACGTTCGCATACTTATCGCCGAGGTTGTTTACTTTGTCGGCAGTTACTACGTAACGTTTACCGTCAGCATTATCAACACGGTCTTTTACCGAACCATCCTCATTATAAATATTTACAAGCGGAGATGCAGCAAGAACGGTAAAAATCTGGTTTGCATCGTTAGTAACAGAATAGTTATTAGTTGTAGAAAAACCAACTTTGAAATAATCTCCGATTTTCTGATCAACAGATCCTCTCAAAGAAAACCTTGAAAAATCCTGCGAAGGAACAACTGCCTCTTCTCTGTAATAGCCCAAACCAAAAGAGTAGCTACCTGCTTTTGTACCACCGGTAACGCCGATGTCATGACTTGTTACCATACCGGTTTCAAAATAGAGGTCCTGCCAATCAACATTGGTGTTGTTATCTTCGTCAACCGAATTTTTGAACAGACCTCTTTCCTCACGCAATTTTATAAATTCGTCAGCATCCATCATCGGGAATTTAGAGAAAAGCGTTTTTACACCGTAATATCCGTTGTAAGAAAACTGTGCTTTCTGACCTTCAGAACCTCTGTTGGTGGTGATAATGATAACACCGTTAGCACCACGAGAACCGTAAATAGCGGTTGCAGAAGCATCTTTCAAAATGTCCAAAGATTTGATGTCGGATGGGTTGATGTCGGAGAGGTTTCCTGCAAAAGGAATACCGTCAAGCACGATAAGCGGATCGTTGCTTGCGTTAAGAGAGCGCGTACCACGAATACGAATCTGCATTGTTTCACCCGGTTTTGAAGATGTCTGTGTCATTTCAACACCGGCTATACGTCCCTGCAAAGACTGAGTAATGTTACTTCCGGCAACGGCTCTCATGTCATCGCCCTTTACGGAAGCCACTGAACCAGTTACGGCTTCTTTTCTTTGCGTACCGTAACCTACAACAACCACTTCTTCGATTTCTTGATTATCGGATTTCATCGCAACCGAAATAGAAGAACGTCCGTTTACGTTTTCGGTATGATTCATAAAACCGATAAAAGAAAACGAAATTTTTGCATCGGAAGGTACCTCCAATGAATAATTACCATCAATGTCTGTAATAGTACCGTTAGTAGTACCTTCTTCAACGACATTGACACCCGGTAGCGGCACATTGCCGTCATCGACAACCGTACCAGATACTCTGATGTTCTGAGCATTCAGAGTAAAAGGGATCAACAGAATTAACAATCCCAGAAAAATCAATCGTCTCATAAAATAAAATTTAGTTATTTATTAATAAAAAAAATAAATCTGTGTAGTTACCGTATAATTCTCCCTTTAAAAAAGTATGGTCATAACTCTTAAAAAAAAATCTTAACGTTGGCGGCAAAGGTAAAGCGCAATTTCCAAAAAGAAAAAAAAAAAAATACAAAGGGTAAAAATTTAATATTACTTTAGGGTCAAATATTTATAAATCAAAATCAAAGAAATCAAAAAAAAATACAAAAACAAGACAAAAAAGAGTCCAAATGTAAAGTTTACATTTAGCAAAGAACCTTATTTTAAGCAAAGTATATTTTACAAAAACGCATTTTTTAACATTTAAAAGTTAATTTTATATAAAGGATTCTTTAAGTGTATTTTACGCACCAAAAAAATAAAAAGACCGTTGCGATTTCTCATCACAACGGTCTAAAAAATTAAGAGTTAAACTTTATATTTCAAGAAACTACTATTGCCAGCCGCGAACCTGATGGATTTGATCATTAACGTCGAGAACGCTCTGCGGTATAGGCCAGTATTCGTGTTTGCCTTTTACAAACTCAAGCGTAATACTGTTATCAGCAAAAGGATGTTTGATTTCGTAATATAATTTATGAGGTCTGTCCTTTATTTTCAATTGGTTACCGTTTTCATCTATGGGATTACCATCTTTATCGGCTTGGGCAGGTTTTCCATTTGCAAGTGAAGGCCACCAATATTCATCGTATTGATAAGGAATATTGTCCAAAACTTTGTCGTAACATTCTTTAGCAATACCCCAACGGACAATGTCAAACCAACGGCAGCCTTCAAACCAAAGTTCATATTCTTTTTCGTCCTGAAGAACCTCCATCGTGGCTTCGGTTGCTTGGTTTTCGTCAGGGACACCGGCACGAACCTGAATTTTGTTGATGTAAGTCAAAGCCTCGCCGGCCTGACCGTCTTGTATACAAGCCTCTGCATAGATAAGATAAGCCTCTGCAAGACGTGCAAGACATACGTTGGTCTGGTTGCAGTTGTCGCCCACAGCAAGACCCGCGTCATTGGGGTGCATCATCATCTTAACTTCCATAACGTCGCTGCGAGAGAATGAGCCCGCCTTTTTGTTGATACCGCGCTGAGGATCAAGTTCTCTTTCCTCCTTGGTCTTGCTTCTGACAACATTGCCTTTTTCGTCTTTTATAACATCAACGCTCCAAGGGCAGAGACCTTCGTCGTTGATATTGAAAAATTCGTCAGAGGTAAGGAATGTTGCTTTGCGGCGATAGCTGTCTCCGTCGTTTTCAAGCATTTTGTGTGCAAAATCCTGATTAATAGAAGCACCGCCCCAGCCGCCTGTAGAGCAGATTAACGGGTTTTTGCCGCCGCCGACAATATCATCACCCCTCCAGTTGATAACATTTGCCACCATCCAGCGTCCGCGTCCGTTGCTGCCGGTATAAGCTTCCGCGCCGCCTGCCAAAGAGGTATTGGTTATGTAATTGAACTCAAAAATTTTCTCGCTGCAACCGTCGCCTTCTACATGGAAAAGGTCGCGGAATTTTTCACCGGGAACAAGCGCGTAGTTGGCAGATTCCACGAGAGGTTTCATAACTTCGATAACCTTCTTGTAATCGCCCAAAAAGAGAGCTGATTTTCCTGCAACAAATTGTGCAAAACCTTTTGTTGCAATCCATGCGCCGGCTTTGTCGTCCGGACCGTTGCGCTCGGGAAGGTCTGCCATAGCCTCTTCACACTCCTTAACACAGAACTGAAGAATTTCTTCTTGAGATTTTGCATTAACAGGAACTTCCTTTTCGGTAAGCAAATGGTCTACCAAAGGCGGCTGATAATATACGAGAGCCGCTAACATGTGTCCCCATGCACGCATAACCCTTGCCTCGGCAACAGCCTGCTTTTTGATTTCAGAATCAGCCTTAGCACCGCCGAAATTGTCAATTACCAAATTAGCGGAGAAAATCGCTTTGTAAATATGTTCATAAAGCTTGGTAATCGGTGCTGAACTCGGGTCATAGCGAAATTCGTTTAATGTACGGAAATCAATATGGTCGTCAATATTGCCGCCGGCTGCAAACACATCGTCGGCTGAATAGTTAAGACCCATGATATAGGCATTCCAAATACCCTCTTGTCCGGCTATTTCGTCAATATATGTGGAATACATCGCCGTACGCGCATACGCAGCGTCGTTGTCGGTCTTATAAAAATCATCTATGCTGCTAGCCGACTTTTGTTCTATATCCAAAAGATCCTGATTGCAGGAAGTTGTTAAAAGCAGTCCCGCAACGGCTGTATAATAAATTATCTTTTTCATTATAAATTCAAATTAATAAACAGTTTTTAAACGTTAAAATGTTACACTAAAACCAAGAACAACTTTCTTCATGTTAGGATAAGCGGCTCTGTCAAGACCGGGAGCGTTGTAACCCTGCGTACAAGTTTCGGGGTCAAGACCGGGATACTTGGTGAATGTGAAGAAATCGTCAAGTGATACGTATGCTCTTACGTTCTGCATGAAAGCTTTCTTTGTGATGGCTGACGGTACTGTGTAGCCGAGCTGTATCTGTTTGATTTTGAAGAAAGCACCGCTGTATACCATTGCAGAAGAACTCCAGAATTTACCACCTGCAACTTTAGAAGCATCGGGGAAGTCGCCAGACTTAAAGTCGTCATACACACCTTTTGCGATGTTGTTGTAATCTGTACGGTAAAGACCATAGTAAACATCATTGCCGGCTGCACCGGTTCCGAAAACAGTGAGGTCAAATCCTTTGTATTCAGCGTTTAAAGTAATACCGTAAGTCAATGTCGGCAAACCGGAACCAATGTTGGTCATATCATCAGGCTGAGGATCTTTGGTTAAGTTGCCGTTTTTGTCATAAAACTGAGCTGAACCGTCATTAGCCCTACCAGCGTATTTATAACCGCGCATATACCATATCGGCTGATCTTCCTCAAAGTAGCAGGCAACAAACAAGTTAGAACCATCTACATCACCACCTTTGATACGCTGGATGGAAGGATCAAGGTATGTAACCTCGTTGTGCAACGTTGCCATATTACCTGAAACGCTGTAATTGAAATCACCGATTTTGTCTTTCCAAGTAAGTTCCATTTCAAAACCTCTGTTTTCAACTTTTCCGGCGTTGATAGTGTAAGAAGAAATACCAAACTCCGGCGATGTGGGAGCATCTACGAGAAGGTCTTTGGTGGTCTTTTTGTACCAGTCAAGCCCCATAGTAAGACGGTCTCTTAAGAAGCGGAAATCAGCACCGAGGTCGATTTGCTCTGATTTTTCCCAAGTCAGACCGGGATTGCCCCTGCCGTTCTGCATAGAACCGAAAGTACCTTTGTTGGTCTCGCCATAGTTGTACACCTTGCCGCTTGCCTCAAGTGCGGTTCTGTATTTGTAATTGCTCAATACATTAACGTTACCGTTTTGTCCCCAAGATGCGCGGATTTTACCGAACGACATAATACTCTCGTCAATATTGTCTTTGAAGAAAGACTCGTTAGAGAATGTCCAACCCAAAGATGCAGAGAAGAATTTACCCCAACGGTTATCCTGAGAAAGTTTTGAAGCGTCAAAAGCGTCAGCACGGAAGTTGGTCTGTACGCTGTAACGGTTGTCAAAATTGTAAGTCAAACGTCCGAAATAAGAGATTGAACGCAAAGTGTTGGGAACACCGCTGATGGTTCTCTTGGTTTCGTCAAGACCGTTCACACTGCTAAGATAGATGTAATTATCAGTATAAGCTTTCAAGATGTCAGCACCTTCGGCCTTTGCATTAACTTCATTTGTGCCTTCATCACGGTACGACATACCGACCATTGCACCCAAATTGTGTTTCTCGGCAAATGTCTGATTGTAATTGATGAAGTTTTCCCACTGATACCAAAGTGAATTTTGGCTGACACCGCTGATCCTGTAGTTGTCGCCTTTGGTCTGACCATTAAGATAAAACGGGAACTCATAGTTGCTTGTGTTGTTGTAAGCAATACGATAACCCAAACGTGAAGTATAAGTAATCTGCTTGATCGGGGTTATGTTCACGTAAGCAGAACCGTTGACGTTTACACCGTCTTTTTTCTCTCTTGCGCGGTCTCTCTGAGAGAAGGGGTTACCGCCGGCAAGACGCGGGTTGAAATATGAAGTGGCATAATAGCCGTTTTCATCGCCGAAGAGAGTGTAATTTTCTCTGCCCGCCTGAACAGCCTGATAATGAGGTTTGTAATCGTCAAGCATTTGGCTTTCTTCCGTCCAATACAAAGGAGTCAAGGGGTCGATAAGCAAAAGCATTTCAAAAGAAGTACCGTAGCCGTTTTCAGAAACGCCCTGTGATTTCCATTTTTCGATAGAGGTGTTAGTACCGATTTTCAACCAGTCTTTGATTTTGTAGTCAGCATTAATCTGAGCGGTAAGACGCTCGTATTTATCTTTGCTGCCTTTTACGATACCATCTTGATCAACATAACCGATGCTTCCGAAGAAAGAGCCACGGTCGTTGCCGCCTGAGAATGATACAGTGTGCTGTTGAGCCCATGTATTCTCGAAATAAGCGTCAAGCCAATCAGTATTAGTGTTGGGATCCCACCCATATTTTGACTGTGCGTCAGATAATGCACCGTTTACCTCATCTGCACCTTTCTGCATCGTCATCCAGTCGATAAATTCTGAAGCGTTAAGAAGTTCGGGTACACGTCCGAGCATCTGATTGGTGAATTTTGCATCGTAAGTGATAGTACCGTTGTTCTTTTTACTGCCTGATTTTGTGGTGATAAGAACGACACCGTTGCCAGCTTCAGCACCGTAGATAGCTGCAGAAGCAGCGTCTTTCAAAACTTCCATAGATTCAATCAACGAGGGATCAAGGTATTGAATACTTGAAACAGGCAAACCATCAACAATCAAAAGCGGACCGATTTTCTCAGAGTTTGATGAGTAACCGCGGACACGGATTTGCGCGCCTTGACCAGGTTTACCCGAACTATTGAGAACTTGAATACCGGCAGCTTTACCTTGGAGAGCTGCAGCCGCATCCGTTGTAGACCTGTTCATAAGGTCTTCGCCTTTTACCGAAGCAACCGAACCCGTAAGGTCGCTTTTCTTTTGCGTACCGTAGCCGACAACAACCACTTCTTCAATTTCTTGATTATCGGGTTTCATCGCAACCGAAATAGAAGTACGTCCATCAACATTTTCGGTATGATTCATAAAACCGATAAAAGAAAACGAAATTTTTGCATCGGAAGGTACCTCCAATGAATAATTACCATCAATGTCTGTAATAGTACCGTTTGTAGTACCTTCTTGAACGACATTGACACCCGGTAACGGTTCGTTGCCCTCATCAACAACCGTACCTGAGACTCTGATGTTCTGAGCATTCAGAGCAAAAGGGATTAGCAGAATAAACAATCCCAGAAAAATCAATCTTCTCATAAAATAAAAATTTAGTTATTTATTAAAAAAATTAATAATCAGCATAATCTTCCATTTAAAAAAACTCCCCCGCATAATTTTCTTCTTTTAAAAGTTGTTTAATAAACTTTTTGCAATAATCTTAACTCGGTTTCAAAGGTAAAGTACAATTTTCAAAAATAAAAAAAAAAAATTACAAAGCCCACAAAAAACATAGAATTTACAATGTAAACAATTATAAATCAATATTAATTTTTTTTAAAAAAAATGCAAAAAACACCCTTAAACCCCACAAAAAGTAAAGAAAACTTATAATTTATTAACAGAATTTTAGTAAACCATAATTGACACAAACGCATTTTTTAACATTTCAGGTTAATTTTTTGTAAAGATTTTTTTAAGAAAGGTTTATATACTTTAAGAAAATACAAAAAAAATCCCGCGCAAAAAAATGCACGGGATCAAAATCATAAATATGCAATAGAAACAAATTAAAAATTAGTTATTTCCCCAAAACAATTTTATGTTATTTTCGGCAAGTTTAGTGTCATCAGGAGTATAAACCTGAACTTTTATGCCGTAATTTGCCATAAAATTCTTTTCAAACTCGTCAATTGTCCATGTCGGGTCGATAGTCGTTTCGCCTGTTTTTGCAGCATCAGCATCTTGTCTGACGTTAGCAAGGAGCAATTCGTCGTCTACAAAATGATTCTGCGTATTGTAAACTCTCAAGCAGAAACCGTAAGTATTTTTGAAAGCCTCTCTCAAAGTTTTTACTTTCATTCTGCCGTCCACTTTGAGCGATTTGCCGGAAATAACTTTCAAGTTGTTTTCTGCCAAAGCTGAATCATCGGAAGTTGCAACCTGAACTTTTATTGCAAAAGCATCTTTGAAATTTCTTTCAAACTCATCAATTGTCCATTCGGGATCAATAGAAAATTCTCCAGTCTTAACGCTGTCGTCCTGACGAACATCAGCAAGCAGCAATTCTTCATCAACAAAGTGATTCTGAGTGTTATAAACTCTTAAAGTATAACCGAAAGTTTTCTTGAAATTTTCTTTCAAGGTCTTAACTTTCATTCTTCCGTCAACTTTTAATCCTTCCATAATTGGTGTTAAAATTTTTATTGGTTAATGAATATAAAATTAGTGGCTGCAAAGTATGGAGAATTTTTATAAAATCCAAATTTTTTTTAATTTTTTTTTACTATCGCAACATTTTTACATTAAAACCGACAAAGTTTTTAATCACTAAATCAGCCTCTTTCAAAACGTTCTTATCTCCTATTCCGATAGCTTTCATGCCCGCTCTGTGAGCAGCTTCGATACCGGCTTCGGAATCTTCAAAAACGATACAATCCTTAGGAAAAGAGCCTAAAAGTTCAGCACCTTTCAAGAAAACCTCCGGGTCGGGTTTTGCCTTTGAAACCATTGTGCCGTCGGCTATCGCATCAAAATATTTGTCTAAGCCTGTACGCTCCATTATCAAAGAAGTATTCTTGCTTGCAGAACCGATTGCCGTTTTTATGTTCAAAGATTTCAATTCTTTCAAAAAATCCTCAACGCCAGGAAGAATTTCCTCAGGAGTCATTTTTGAAATATAACTTCTGTACAATTTGTTTTTCTCATCAGCCGCCTCTTCTTTTTCAGCCTCCGTCATATTAATTTTGCCGATTTCCAAAAGGATTTCCAAAGATTTCATACGGCTGACACCTTTCAAACGCTCATTGTCTTGTTCGGTGAATACAAAACCTAATTTGTCAGCGAGGGCTTTCCAGGCCAAATAATGGTATTTTGCAGAGTCTACCAAAACTCCGTCCAAATCAAATATACAAGTCATCATTTTTTTCTGTTATAATTTTTTACAATGCAATTTTACTGAGTTTTTCTCTTTTAAACGCTATTTTTCAGATACAAACCAACCGAAAAAATGCGCAAACGATTGCAAAAATTTTCTCAAACGAAAAATTGTTTTTGCAGATTTTTGTATTATCTTTGCCCAATATTAGATTCAACTAAGAAAGAAAAAATGAAATTAGAAAAATTTCAAAAATATAATTTAACGTTTGCAGTTTTGCCGTTCTTATCACTAATGATATTTCATTTTTGTTACAAATATCATTTTTTCTTACAAGAGCAAAACCAAATTTTTATTTATTCCAAACAATATTTTTTTGAATATTTCTCTCAAAACGGTTTTTTAACGGCTTTTTTAGGCGATTTTATTACGCAATTTTTTTATTATCTGTTTGTAGGACCGTTAGTTACATCAATGCTGATTTTTTTTACGGCATTAGAATTAAGGAAAATTTTAAACAATATTTTCTCCATAAATTTGAGCTTTTTTATAACCTTAACAATAGAAATCCTTTTGATTTTTACTGTTTTCAACAATAATTTCAGATTGGATTTCCTTTTGACGGTATTTTTCGCAGTTTTTTCATACAGAATATATTCCAAAATTTTCAAAAAAGGAGATTTCATTTCCGCCTCAATATGTCTTATAATTGTTCATTATTCGGCAGGATTTGCTCAAATAATTTTTGCATTTTTGTTCGCCGCTAAATCATTAAAAGAAAAGAAATTAAAAGAATTTATAATTATCCCCGCGCTTGTTTTTATAATTCCTCTTTTCGGACAAAGATTTTTTCAAACGACATACAAAAACAATCTTTTATATCCGGGAGTTTATTCGCCAAAACTTCCCGATTTGTATACAGAATTTTCGTATTCGGTTTCAACGGAATATTATTTCAAACATTTTGAAAAGTTGGAACAAATAGCGTTAAAACAAGATACGATGACGGCACAATCTGGAATTTATTACAATATGATTCAAGCGCAGAAAGGAATTTTGCCTGAAAAAATTGAAAATCAAGCGATTCCAGAACTTGGAACGTTAATTCACATTGATGAAAATTCACCCAGCGAGGCTATTTCTTTAATGAACGATTTTTATTATTTGATTGGTGATATGGCGATGGCGGAAAGGGCGGCAATTTTAGCAGAGGTTTTCTCGCCCAAAAACCGTAACGTCAAAATGTTAAAGCGTTTGTGTGAAATAAATCTTGTCAGCGCTGACACGGCAATTGCGATGAAATATGTCAGAATTTTAGAAAAGACACTTTTATACAAAGATTGGGCAAAAAAACACAATCCTTATTCTTTGGACGAAAAAGTTAAAAAAGAAATTTTAGAAAAAAGAAAATTTTCCAACACTTCCAAATCAATCAGAATAAGCGATAATTGCAGAGAAATTTTAACGGAACTTTTGGAAAGCAATCCTGAAAACACCGTTGCACTTGATTATTTATTGTGTACGGATTTAATTTTGGGACAAACCCAAACATTCAAGGCAGATTATTATAAATTTTGCGTTAAAAACAATAGAGAAAGATTAAACAAATTATATATCAAGGCACTTCAAAAATGAAAACATTTTTCAAATTTTTCGCCGTACTTGTCATGCTTGGTTTTCTGTCTTGCAATTCGCAACCCGAAAACTTTAAGCAAACTAACTCATTGCCAGATATTTATCCCGATTACATCGACGTAAGCATCCCGCCCAACATTGCGCCGCTCAACTTTTTGGTGAGGGACAGTTGTCAATCCGTATATGTCTGCGCCTCATACAACGACCTGAAAATCAACGCATCAAGCAGCGGCAATCAAGTTTGTTTTGATATTAACGATTGGAAACGATTGGTGTCTTCCGCAATTGGCAACGACATCAAAATTTCAGTTTTTGAGAAAAAAGAACGCGGCAATTTTTATCAATACAACGATTTCATCATCCACGTTTTGAAAGATTCCATCGACCCATACCTCACTTACCGACTTATAGAGCCTGATTATGAGGTGTTTTCAAGATTGAAAATTGAGCAACGCTGCATCGAAAATTTTGATACGAAAGACATTTGCAACTACAATATCACCGACAATTCTTGTATGAATTGCCACACTTTTGCCAAAAACGACCCGAATACATCGCTGTTTTACGTGCGGGGCAAAAATGGCGGCGCGATTCTCAATAGGAACGGCGTTTTGCAAAAACTCAATATCAAAAAAGAAGGGATGACCTCGGGGGCGGTCTATGGGCATTTTTCGTTGGATGGCAGATATTTTGTGTTTTCTACCAACGTGATAATTCCGGGATTTCATTCAGAACCGGGAAAAAGAATGGAAGTTTTCGATACGAAATCTGATGTTTATGTCGCTGATTTTGAGACTAATCAAATAATATCGAGTCCGCTTTTGTGCGACACGACGCAGGCGGAAACTTTTCCGTGTTTTTCGGCAGACGGCAGAAAAATTTTCTACTGTTCCGCGCCGATTTTAAAGGATAATGTCAACAACATCCAAAACGTCCATTACGATTTGATAAGCATCGATTTTCAGGATGGTCAAATTGGCAATAATACCGACACTATCGTCAAGGCAACCGCCGGCGAAAAACCTGTATCTGTCTGTCTGCCAACAGTTTCGCCCGATGGCAAATATTTGATTTACACAGAATCTGATTATGGAACATTCCCGATTTGGCATCGCGAGGCGGAATTGCGAATGATTGATTTGCAGACAATGACAACAGATTCATTAAAAGCCGTAAATTCAAGAAACAGCGACACTTACCACACATTTTCATCCAATTCGCGGTGGGTAGTTTTTGCGAGCAAACGCGACGACGGATTGTACGGCAAGCCTTACTTTTTCCACATCGACTCCAACGGCAACACAACAAAACCATTCGCCTTGCCCCAAAAATATCCCGATTTTTACGACAACTGCCTCAAATCCTTCAACATCCCCGAATTGAGCAAAGGCGCTGTGCCATTTTCGGTAAAGGATGTGGAAAGCGTGTTGAAAACTAAATCCATCAATTTTTAGATTTGTGACAGCAACACGATTAACACTTACACAATCGTCTGTATTTTGTCAACAGGGATGCCAAGTTTCGCCGCAATTTCCTCTATCGTCAATCCCGCCGAATAGAGCAATTTGATGGAATTGGCAAGTTGTTGATTTGTTTCCTGCAACTGCGAATCCTTTTCCTGCAACTTCCTGTTGCTTTCTTCAATCATAGAATGTAATGCCTCGTTTTCGTCCGTTACGTATTTAACATTCTGAAAATGAATCGACATCTCGTCCTCGATGGTCATTATTTTTCTCAATTCTACATCTGATACCGCAAACAGAAGCGGGCGGGCAAGCGCCTTGAACTCCTCGGATTTTTGGTCAAAATTCTCTATGTTGAGCAACTGCTCCGTGGTGTCTGAAATGTAATCCTGACAAAAAATTTCGAGCATTTGCTCTAATTTGGTCTTGGCGTTTTTTTTCAGATATGGAATTTGAACAATGATGGTATCGTGAGTAACGCCCTTGAAAAACCGCGTCTTCAAAATTTCCGGCACAGACTCGTTTTCGATGCCAACAGGATTGGCATAATTGTAAATCACCGGCTTTTCAATCGGAATTTCCTGAAACGGATGTCCCAAAATATAGATTGCAACAATATGCAGTGGCACTTGTTTTTTGATTTCCACCTGCTCAGCCTTGCCAGTCTGCTTGTTTTTGCGCCAAGTCTGCACTATTTCGGGCTGAGTCTTCTTGGCGTCGGAATATTGCTGACCAAGGTACGTGCGAAAACGCATTATCTCGGTGTCAAGATACGATTTTTGCAACTCTATTGTGATGAGTTCAGGCTCGTTGGTGTCCGGATTGAAAACCTTCGCCGAAAAATCCAAACGCAGTATCCTTACGCCGCTCTGCTCCTCAATGATGGGCGTGTCGTTGCTGAGGATGTCGAGTTTGAGAATTTTTTTACGCAAAAGATTCTCCAAAAGGACGGTAGCCGCCCTTTCGTTCTGCATCATATACTTAAACGCAGAATCATATATCGGATTTGCTATCAACTGTGCCATAACGAATTAGTTTTTTTCTCCGATACAAAAGTAACGGTTTTGATTCAAAATTCAAAAAAAATTTGGGCTTAGGATCAGTTTTTCTTTTTCGCTTCCACCTTCGATTTCAACGCCCGAAATGCTCCGTCGGTGAAGATGCCGAGAACAGACATTATCCTTTCTTTTTCAAAACCTTTTGCCTGCAAGATTTTGAAGAAAACTTGACGCGGATTCAGCCCTGAATATTCTTCTTCTATCTGCGCTACGAGGCTGAGGTCGAGGGTTTTGTAATATTCAATGAACTTGTCGTAATCGCTTTTAGTCCACTGAGATGCATTGCCATCGCCCGAAAAAATATTATCGTACAGAGAGCGACCTTCGCGGTAAATGTCGGCGTAACGGTTTTCTATCTCGGTGATTTTCTTCTGCAACCGATTGATTTCCTTCAAGTTTTCTTCGGTCTTGTCGGCGGAACGTAGTTCCTCTATTTTGTCCTGAGATTCTTTGAGAATTTGAGTGTTTTGGCTTTGGAGTTTTTCGTGCCGCCGTTTTTGGAATAGCAAAATAGTTAACAATAAGATGATTACAAAGATAGAAAGCACAATGACAACAAAAACCGTCCTCGTGTTTCGGTTGCGTTGTTCGAGTTTTTGTATTTCAAAATCATATTTTTGGCTGTTTAATTCCACTTGATTGTCGGATATTGTGGCAATGGCGTTTCCGTGAAGACTTTCGTTTCCTTTGTAAAACTCGGTGGCTTTTTTGTAATCGCCTTTCATAGTGTAATATTCGGCGAAATCATTGTTGCATTTTATATGAAAAAATTCGTTGAAAATCTTATGGCTCTCCCAAAATTCCACTGCCTTTTCTATCTGACCGCCTTTAATATAAAGATGTGTCTGCACATACGTCGCCTCTTCTGATTGAGCATTCATTTCAAAAACATTATTGACGCGTCGCTGTGTTTCTACTACCGAACCATCAGCATTAGCAAGAATATAACATACATTGTACCAATAACTTGACGTATCTAATTCTGATGCTTTTAGTTGATACGACTTTGCGCTGTCTATTTGGTCAATCATAGAAAAAAGCAATGATTTCATTTCGTAAAAAAATGCCTTTTGACGTTTACGATGCGAATATTTGCCGAGGGAGTCCAGCAACGTCATTTTGCGCGGAATATTTGCGGAATGACCATCGTAATTGATTTTTAGAAATGAAATCTGGTATCTCAACTCATTGCAGCGAAGCCTTTTGGCGATTTGCTCCGATTGTTTGAGGTAAAAAATTCCATCGTTCCAGAGAGCCTCATCCTCGTACATCTTGCCGCTTTTGAGGAGCAATGCCCAGGCGAGTTTTTCGTCGTCGTCATCATCAGAATATAATGATATGCAACGATTGAGCCTCAATGTGTCATCTATCGAGTGGTAATTCAAGTTGTTGAGCCAATACATAGAATGGATTAGTATGGAATACACGCTGTCCGCCCTTGACGCAGGTTTTATGATTTCGTCGGCGTGGTTGTTGGAATATTCCATCGCCAAATCGTAGTCGCCCGCAATCATAAACGAATACATGCGGTCAAAAAGAACCTGATTCGGGGACTTATTGCCGCAGCCAAAAATCACAAGTGCAAATAATATGAATATAAATCTAAGTTTCATCGCTGTTTTTTTGTGTTACAAAGGTAGTGCATTAGGCTCAAAACGCAAAAAAAACTTTCTCTACGTGAAAAAAAATTTCGATTGTTATTATTGTTAAACTATTGATTATCAATGCGCACCATAGCGGTAACATTTTCGGATTTGTTACTGTTTTACCATTACGACATTCTATCAATTCATTATTTTTCAACGAGTTATGTTTTTAAAAGCGGTAATAGGGCATTTGCAGAATTTTTTTTCGCGCTTTAACTTTGCCGATGTAAAAACTAAACGAAAAAAATAAGATGGAAAGGATTTCGTCATACATAATTTCGGTGAGGCTTTCGGCAGAGAAGACGATGCTGATACACGGTTACAGCGGCGCAATGGACGTTGTGAACAATGTATTGGCTGAGGCATTGGCGCAAGGCGAACTTTCGACAGTGGACGATGACGACAAGGCTTACCTTATAAAGCGTGGTTATGTTACAAACAAAACAGACGAGGAAGAAAAAGCGTACATTCTGCGTTTTGCAGCGGCGTTGATGAAAAAAGACCGCCTATTGTACGACTCTTATACGTTTGCCGTTACTTACAACTGCAATTTCCGCTGTCCGTATTGTTTTGAGAAAAACTGCATTACTCCCGGTTCAAAAACCAATGCGATGACACCGCGCCTTGTTGACAAGGCTTTTGCAGCAATAGAACAGTTGCAGAAGGACAAGCAGCAGCCCTCAAAAGACATCACGCTTTATGGCGGCGAGCCACTTTTGAAGGAAAACTACGGAAATGTGCGCTACATCGTGGAAAAAGGTGCTGAAAATGGGTTCAAGTTTACTGCCGTCACCAACGGTTACGACTTGGAATATTTTGAGGAGTTTCTCTCACCAGATAAAATTTGCTCAATTCAGGTAACAATCGACGGCACAGAAAATATACACAATCAAAAGCGCGTACACCATCTTGGGCTGCCAACTTTTGGAAAAATTGTCGAAAACATTGGTCTTGCGTTGAAAAAAGGCGTAAGGGTAAACGTCAGATTCAACACAGACAAGACCAACTTCGACCAACTTACTGAACTTGAAACATATTTTGACACACTCGGCTACACAGCCGACAAAAATTTCCGCATTGATTCGGCTAAGTTGGACAACTACGACGACTCACTTTCGCCCGAAGCAAAGAAATGCTTCTTCACGCAAAAAGAGTTCATCAAAAAGCATGAAGAACTCAATTTTAAGTACGGCTGGCACGATTTGCAGACTTATTCAACCCTCTATTCGGCTATCAAAAGCCGCAAGCCGCTGCCATACAAGGGCAACTTTTGCAGCGCACAGACGGGAGGATATGTTTTTGACGCATTTGGCAAAATCTATCCGTGCTGGGAGATTGTCGGCGACAAAAATTTCATCGTCGGCGATTACAGCGGCGACGAAATCGTTTGGTACAACGACAAAATCGACCATTGGCTGTCGCAGACTATCTTCAGCTACAAAGAATGTCAGAGTTGTAAGTGCGCATTGCTCTGCGGCGGCGGATGCCCGGCACATAACCTCGACCACCACCGCTGTCTAAACATGATGGAGATAATCAAGAACGCCGCTCAAAGGGCGTATAAAAAATTAACAATTAACAATTAACAATTAACAATTGACAATTAAAAATTGAAAGTTGAAAATTCGTAATTCAAAATTAAAAATTTAAAATATGGAAAAGATTGAAAAACTAAACAACGAACTCCCTGAGTTTTTCCTTGACGACCTCGAAAGCCGTCTTGAAACAGACCCTCTGTCGCTCGTCGGAATGTCGCAGTCGATGACGGATTTCTGCTTTGTGAACCGCAATCCCGAAAATCAAGGATTTTGTGTGTTCAATCACGACGGCGCAAATATCGGCGCGTGCATCTTCAATTTCGGCGCACATTCCGATGACTTGCAGACAGAAGACATTGAAGAACCGATTTTGGACGAGGAGTGTCCGGACGAAACAGAGCCGACTCCCGAACCAGAGGATGAAGAATAACGGATATTGTACAGTATCACATAAATAACACAAGTATTAATTAAATTTCAATTCTACAAAATGGAAAAGAATAAATCAATTGAGAAACTCAACGAGGCACTCCCCGAGTTTTTCGTGAGCGACCTCGAAGAGAGGCTGGAAACCGACCCGATGAATGTCGGTGCGTTGGTAACGTTGCAATCCACCGGACACTACGGCAACTGCGGCGTACACACTGGTTTTTGCTTGTTCAACTTCTGCCCTGAACGCAGTGGTAAGTAGCAACAGGGAACAACAAGATTGTCTAATTCTTGGCGGATATACCCTTAGGATCCGCCCTTTTATTAAAATGACAAAAAAATGAAAAAAATATTACTATTATTATCTT
>JAEEGL014118463.1_pt1 | contig 22215 bp, 19 predicted proteins | sample 9134231 | NCBI WGS metagenome assembly JAEEGL01 (sample SAMN16246548, study PRJNA631951) | gut metagenome | biome: gut microbiome; feature: rumen; material: fiber-attached | host: Bos | place: Iran: Karaj | collected 2018-10 | reverse complement strand
TTTTAGCCGTGCTTACTGGCTTGGAAGCGACTGTCGTCTTGACTGTCTTCTTTGCAGCAGTTTTCGGTTTTGCAGCAGTTTTTGCCGCAGTCTTTGGCTTTTTTGTTGCCATTATGACCTCCTTAAATAATAATAAGCTTATTATAGCACACTTTTCTTATGCTATAATTAAAAAATGGGAATCATGATGAATAAGAACGAAGATGAAAATAACATATTATCAAGGCGCATTAATGCCGACTTACGTAGTCGTGCTATGGAATCGTCTGCCGAGGCCGAGGATCCAGATTTTGCTGAAGACGCCGAATATTTAAAAGATCTTAAAAAGACTGGCAAATTCGGCTGGGTCTGGGCAGTTTTGATCGTTTTGGCCCTCATCTCGCTCATCATTATTATGATTTAAAACTAGAAAAAAGCATAACCATAATATATAATATATGGTATGGCATATCGTACGAACGGAAGCAGCGCCTTAAGTGGCGATTATAGGGACTCTGAGGGACCTAATTTGCGCGTCGTCGATTCTGATAATCCTGCCCAAAAAACTACCGACAATATCATCAATCTTGACGAGAGAAGAAAACAAAAGGAGAACGCTAAAAAAGCTCTCCGTGACTCCGAAGAAAACGCCGCCGATAATAGTGTTGCTGACGTCAACGATAATGACGCTACCGATCAAGCTCGCGCCGCCGAAGCTGGCGATGATGCTGGTTTTGTTAATAATGTGTCTAGTCGCAATAATGATAATCAAGGCGAAACCAAAAAAGGTTTTGGCCTACTAAAAGCCAAAAGTTCAATCATCGCTATTTTGATGACATTGATGGGCGGGGGCGCCTTTATCGTTGGTTCTCAAAGCATGATGCCGTTTAGCCTGCTTGAACAGCTGCGCACTAAATTTGATTCGATAAACACTACAATGAATTTACGTTCGAATTCGTTGCTCTATCGTCAGCTCAGCAAAGGAAACATAACTAATCCGCTTGCGAAGAAATATTTTGGTCTTGGTGGAGAGACGTATAGAGTCTCAGATAAGCAAAAACGAAAACTTGCTGCGCAGGGTATTGATGTAGAAGAAATGGACGTAGACGGTAAAAAAATGACCGTGATGCTTTTTGACGATGGTTCTGGCGGTAGAAAAGTTATCGCAGCAGATGAAGCCTCGGCCACCAAAATTCGAGATTTCTTTAATGGTATGTCGGCAGATTTCGGAGATGATTTTGAATACAAAAGCGACGGTACGGCAAGCCTGATTAAAAAAATGAATATAGACGGCAAAGAATTTCGAGTCAATGTTAGCGAGGTTGGCGATTTTAGGGCTAAGTTTGAAACTTCGGCTGATTTTCGTAATGGATATATTGCCGGGTCGCGTACTTGGCGTGGCGCAGTCGGAGCCTGGTTTGACTCAATCACGTATGATTTTATCAATAACAATAAACTTCTTCGTAATCGTTTTAAAAATTTTCGTCAGCGCGTAGAAGCAGAGCAAAATGGTAATACTAGAAGTGTAGCCAATGCTATTTTAAGCGAAACTAGTAGAACTGTGACCTCTTCGGGTGGAGAAGAAAACGGAGTAAAAGATCGCAAGGTCGAGAAAGATGACGTCCCCGGCAGCAAGGTATATAACGACGATGGCGGAGAAGAAGATAAATGGTACAAGTGGGTTTATATACGCGATGATAATGGCGAAATTATAGGTACTGAAAAAAAATACATCGAATCTAATCGCGTTGTCAGCTATAAAGGCTCTGTAGATATAGACGCAAAAGCTCAGGCGAGCGCCGTAATGGATAGTATTAAGAATTCTACTACGGCAAAAGTCTCAAGTATTGCGGGCGGAGTAGCTAATGCGGCGTGTGCAGTTGCTGATTTTGTTGGTGTGGTTTTTCTGGTCGTTGCAGCACAAGAAGTTTTACAGGTCATTCAGCTGGCAAATAGCTATTTTGAGGCAATCGATAAACCTAGGGCTGGCGACGGAGCCGATTCTCCAATTAATGAATTCAGTAATAGTCTAACCGAAACAGCGGCCGTCACAAACGACGCTGGGGAAATTGTCCGTGAAGGAACTTCTGCGATGCAGGCAGCCGGGATTGTTTCGGTGTATAGTGGCCAGCCAGTTAATCCAACCGATGCTAGCGTAGAAAATTTCGCAATGGGGTCGCGCTTTGGGGAGATACTTAAGAGTCTCGCCGTATCGCTTACGTCGTTTACTGTTTGCGCTGCGGCAAAAATGGCCGCAGCGGTAGCTGGCGTCGCCACCGATGTGGCTTCGATTATTGCTTGTATTGTCGGCGTCGCTGGGGCTGGATTCACGGGCGGAGCGTCCGCTGCCGCCTGTGCTGGGGTAGTTGCGGAGATCGGAGGGGCGGTAGCTACTGGCCTAGCAATCAATGCAGCAATTAAAAACGCATCGGATTTTCTTCTACCAAAATTAACAAAAGCATGGACTAGAGATTTAGTAACCGATATTGCTGGCGAGGATCTTGGTAACGCATTGTATTCTGGTGGCCATAGGTACCTAGCCGATAATCACCTACACGGCGGCGGCTCCCTACTTTCGAACCAAGCATATGTCGCTTTTCGCGCCGAGCAGGAAAAGATTGATGCCGAATACGCTCGGTATCAACGTGAGACGCTAAGCCCGTTCGACATGAGTTCACAATATACGTTTATGGGGAGCTTGGCTAAACAATTAATTACGCTTAGCACCATGTCTTCGGCTCCAACAAATATTATCTCAGCGATGGGTAATATGGTATCCAATTCTGTAGTCGCATTACTTCCGAGTGCTACCGCAGTGGAACTGAGTGCTGACATTATTCCAAACTATGATGAATACTGCCCGTACTTGGCCTCAATTGATGCCGTCGGTGATGCATTCTGTAACCCATACATTGGCACCGATGTGACGACGATAGAAGCCGATCCAGAGGTGATAGTAAGTAGACTAGAGAGTAGTGGTCAAATTAATGGAAACGGAATTGTTGCTGATAGCGAGCTAGATAAATACATACGCTATTGCAGCAACCGTACCTCCCCATTTGGTCTTGCCGACAAAAACTTTGCGAATAGCTTTTCTGGCGGGGATATCTCCAATCATGTATCTGGCGACAATACGGTTGGTAGCGCCGTCGCCTCCACTGCAGATACAGTGATTGGTGCAATTCCAATCATCGGCGACACGATTGATATTTATAATAACGAAGAGCAGCTTAGCAACATTGATTGGATTGATGGTAAAAACTGCGTCACATCGTCTAGCAACGGTAATTGGTCGAACATGGCGTACTATCAACGCTACATCGAGGATCAACGCTTACTAGAAAGTGTCGAAGACAGATATACCTCTACAGTTACATTGCGCCTGCGAGAGTACTACCAAGAAAATCCACTCGACGATTCTTATGAAGGCATCCTCGCCCGCTATTCCGGTTTACCGAAAGATACCGTTGTCGCAGTATTAGACTATGCTAAGTACTGGAACTACATCGCCAATTATGACGCTTCTTCTCGCGAGGACTTCACTGCGCCAGACTTTGAAAAACCAGACACGACTCTTATCGATGATAGTCAAGAAACTCCAGCCGCTGAATTCCTTGGCCTAAATACGATTGTCTACGCAGACCTACGCGCTCGCGCCGGCATCACCGCCTAAATAAAAAAAACACACCCGGAAAAGGTGTGTTTTTTGTTTTGCAAAACTAGTCGTTGCTTACGCCTAGCGTCACGATTTCGCCGAGCGCAGCGTCGGCAAGATGCTCGTAACTTGCTTCATTTGTCGCAAAAGCCGTAGCATGCTCCAATTTAGTTTCCATACAACCTCCTTTGATATTTTCATTGTGGCAGATTTTGTCAAAAATACAAGTGCAATCTTCACCAACTCTCTTGTCAGTGGTATAATATTAATCATGCAAGATCTTGAGAAATTAAAATCCGAACTCAGAGCGTTGAACGCTGAATATGTCAAAATCAAAGACATTCCGCCAGCCGAACGTGCCGAGTTTGGCCGTCAAATGAACGAAAGAAAAACGGCTATTTTGGAACAAATCAAAGCTGCCGAAGAAGCTGCGCTCGAATCTGAAGTTGAGCCGCTCGACATTACTGCCCCAACCGCTCCAAATCAAGAAATGCCAAAATTTATCTCTTCCGAAAACGGCTCCGCGCACCCACTCATGACTGAGCTCGATCGCGTGATTGAAATTTATCAAATGATGGGTTTCGATGTTGTCGAACCACGTCAACTTGATGACGAATTTCATATGTTCGATAGTCTTAATTTCTCCAAAGGTCATCCAGCTCGTGATGGCTATGATACTTTCCGTACTGAAGAAGGTTTTATTCCTCCAGCCCACACTTCTACTATGCAACACCGTGTTCTCAAGAGTTACAAGAAAAATCTCGACGAAGGTAAGGACATTGCCGTAGTCGTTCCAGGCCGCGTCTTTCGCAACGAAGACGTCGACGCTACTCATGAGCACACTTTTTATCAGTGCGAAGGCGTATATGTTTCAAAAGATTGTACGATGGGAAACATGCTCGGCATCTTGCGCGAGTTCTTCGAAAAATACTATGAGCAAAAGCTCGATATTTCTACTCAGCCAGGCTACTTCCCATTCACCGAGCCTTCTCTCGAGTTTAAAATCGAAAAGCCAAAAGCCATCGGCGGCAAAAAAGGCGAATTCATCGAGATGCTTGGCTGCGGCATGATTCATCCAAACGTACTCAAAATGGCCGGCATCGATCCGACTATCTACCATGGCTTTGCGTGGGGTGGTGGTATTGATCGTCTCGTGATGCTTCGCTACGGCCTCAAAGATGTTCGTTATTTCGAATCCGGCAAACTTAATTTCTTGAAGGAGTTTTAAAATGAGAATTTCACTAAATTGGCTCAAGAAATTCGTCAACATCAATATCGACAACGCCGAACTCGAAAAAATCATTGATTCGCGCCTTGTTGAGATTGAAGAAGTGATTGACGAATCCAAAAAATACGACAACATTTTTGTTGCTAAAGTGATTGAATGTGAGGCCATTCCGGAAACTCATCTTCATCTTTGCAAAATCGACGCAGGGAAGCATGAGTTAGCTGGTGAAGATGGCCTAGTGCAAGTTGTTTGCGGTGCGCCGAATGTTCATGCTGGTATGCTTGCTGCTTGGATTGCTCCAGGCGCCATTGTACCACAAAGCGTTCACGAAGATGCGCCATTCGTAATTGGCAAGCGCAAAATGCTCGGCCAATACGATTCGTTTGGTATGCTTGCTGGCGCCGATGAGCTCGACTTTGGTGATGACCATTCTGGAATCGTTGAAATCGATCCGGAAATGGCCAATCCTGGCGACAAACTCGTTGACGTTTTCGAACTTAATGACACAATTCTTGATATCGAAAACAAATCCTTAACTCATCGTCCAGACTGTTTCGGTATCATCGGCTTCGCCCGTGAAGTCGCCGGCATTTTGGATCAAAAATTTAGCTTCGACAACGGGAACGAGGACGCCAGCAATGAGAACCTCAGCATCGCGGCTTCGGCGGTTAAAATTGCGGACTCAGCCATCTGTCCACGTTACTCCGCCCTCGTCCTAAAAAAGCATGGCGAGCTCAAGAAAAAATATCTCACTTGGGTTGATACGATGCTTGCCAAATCTGGTATGCGCCCAGTCGATCCAATCGTTGATGCAACTAATTTCTTGATGCTTCTAACTGGCCAACCGCTTCACGCTTTCGACTACGATAAATTCCTTGCCGTTGGTGGTACCACGGAGCCAAAAATCGGCGTCCGCCTTGCAAATGAAGGCGAAAAGTTAGTTCTTCTTGACGACGCCGAAGTTGAGCTTATTCCAACCGATATTGTCATCACGAGTAATAATGTTCCGGTCGCTCTTGCTGGTGCTATGGGTGGAAAGTCCACTATGATTGACGAAAACACGAAGAATATTATCCTCGAATCTGCCACCTTCAGTCTTTATAATCTCCGCAAAACTCAAATGGCTCACGGTATCTTCTCTGAGGCTATCACTCGTTTCACGAAGGGACAGCCGGCCTACCAAACTCTAAACGTCGCCAAGAGCTGCGCCAGAATGCTTGGCCAAGGTTTTGAAATTGCCGAAGCATTCGACTCGGGCTACAATAAAGAAAATAATGTTGTAAAAATTACAACAAAAGAAATCAACGGACTTCTTGGTACAAATTATTCAAAAGAGAAAATTATTAAGACTCTCAAAAACGTCGAATTTAAAGTCGAAGAATCTGCAGAGGAGCTAGTTGTTACTGCCCCAGCTTGGCGTACCGACATTCATATTAAAGAAGACGTCATCGAAGAAGTTGGTCGTCTAAATGGTTACAATAATATCGAGCCAATTTTGCCAAAGCATGCCACTTCTGAGCCAAACCGAATGGTCAAACTCAAATCTCGCATTCGTGAATTCTTGAGCCACACTGGCGCCAACGAGCTTTTGACCTATACCTTCGTGCATGGCGATCTCATCGAGAAAGTCGGCCAGGATGTTAACGATTCCTATCGTCTCGTAAATTCGATCTCTCCAGAGCTCCAATATCTCCGCCAGCAAATCGTCCCATCCCTACTCGCAAAAGCCTACGAAAACCTTAAGGCTAAACACCAAGAATTTGCATTGTTCGAAATGAACCAAGTTTTTCTACGTTCTGATGGCGTGGATGAAGACGGTGTACCAGTCGCAAATAACAATCTCGCGATGGTTGTAGCAAATCAAGACGAAGAAACTAAATACTATGTCGCCAAAAAGTACCTCGAGGCTCTCGCCGAAAAACTTGGCCTGAAACTTACTTTCAAAAAATTCGAACCAGCAAAATGCGAAGCCTACTACGAGCCAAAGCGCAGCGCCAGTGTCTATGTTGACGATACCTTGATTGGTTGTATCGGCGAAATCAAATTCAGCGTTCTAAACAAACTCAAGCTTCCTCGCGGCGTTGCTGCCTTTGAACTCAGTCTTGATGAACTCGTCAAACTTGCCGCCTTTAAAAAGGCTAGCTACGAAATTAGCGACTTCCCAACTGTTTCTCGGGACCTTACCATCACCACTAATAAGCCTTATGCGGAAATCGCAAACAAAATCGAAGCGAAACTCGCTGAAAAAGATCTTATCTTTGAAGTTACTCCAACTTCGATCTATCAACCAGAAGACAAAGATGCTAAAAATATTTCCTTCCATTTGAGCTTTGCCGACAAAAACAAGACTCTAGAATCCGGTGAAATTCTCGATCTCATGAACGAGCTCGAAAAAATCGCCTAACGTCCGAAAAAGTTTTGAAATCATCAAGCCTATGCTATAATAAGCTTATGATTTTGCTTGATCGCGTTTCAAAAGTCTATCCGGGCGATGATCGTCCTGCTCTTGATGAAGTCTCTTTACATATCGAGCCAAACGAATTCGTGTTCTTGGTAGGTAAATCCGGCGCCGGCAAATCCACTTTAATGAAAATGATCACCAAGGAAGAACGCCCAGACTCCGGTAAGATTATTATTGGCGGCATCGACCTTGATTATGTCAAAAAACGCCACATTCCAGAATATCGTCGCCGTCTTGGCGTAGTTTTTCAAGATTTTAAATTGTTGCCACGCCGCACTGTTTATGAAAACGTCGCTTTTGCGCTCGAAATCGCCGGCGTCAGCAGCAAGAATATTGCTAGAACTGTCCCGCGCGTGCTCGAGTTAGTAGATTTGCTTGACCAGGCCAAGAAATTCCCGGATCAGCTATCAGGTGGTCAAAAGCAACGCGTTTCGATTGCTCGTTCCGTCGCACGTCAGCCAAAGATTCTAATCGCTGATGAGCCTACCGGTCAGCTCGACAAACTCACTACCGACGAAATCATCGAACTTCTAAAGAAGATTAACGATTTTGGTACAACGATTCTTGTCACCACTCACAATGAAAATATCGTAAATAGTTTACAAAAACGCGTCATCACGTTGAAAGATGGCCGCGTCGTGAGCGACCAAAGAAATAATGGTATCTACAAGCTAGACAGCGCTCCGGTCACTCCGCCGAGCAAAATTAAAATGCCAGGCCATGCCTTAAAACTTCATACTGTACCACCGAAGCCGGTCGTCACTCCAAAGCCAGTATTAAAACCAGAGCCAAAACCAGCCGACCAGCCAGTAGCAAAAGCGAAGAAATCTTCTAAAGCCGTGCAGCCAAAACTCAAAACTGCACCAACCAACAAAAAGAGGGTGATCTAATGTCCGAAAAAGCTCCAACTATCAACAAAAAAGAATTGCGCGCCAAGACCAAGCAAAACCTCAAGGTTATGCATCAATCTAGCAAGCCGCACCGCATTCGCGAAGAAAGTCGTGTAGTTAAATATGGTGCCATCGGTTTTACTCGTAATGTTTGGCTGTCGATTGCGGCAATTCTAATCATGTCAGTCACCCTAGTTATTTTGTTTGTCACGACGGTTTCTAGCGTCGTGCTTAGTGATACCGCTACTACGCTTCGTGAAAAAATCGATATTCCAATTTATTTTAAGCCAGGCGTCAGCAAGGAAGTGCTTGATGAAATGGCTAAAACTGTCTCCACTGACACGAATGTCAAAAGTGTAGAAGTTGCCACTTCCGAAGAAGAATTAGAAAAGGCCATGGAGGACAACAAAGACGTTGCTTTGCTTGAAGACGAAGAAATGAAACAAATTATGCTCGACAATATGCCGGCTACGATGCGCGTCAAAGTTTACGACCCAGAAAATCTCGACACCCTAAAAAGAATCGTTTCAACTAACAGTACTTTTGTTGAAAATCTCAGCGCCGACCCAGACAAAGCCCCAGGCTATGACACGAACCGTCAAGAAATTCACACCGTTTCGTCTTGGTCGAACATCATTAAAAACGGCGGCATCATCTTAGGCGCAATCTTCCTCGTGATTTCGATTCTAGTCATCTTCAACACGATCAGAATGGCGATCTTCTCACGCCGCGAGGAAATCTATATGATGAAACTCGTCGGCGCCGACAAACATTTTATTCGTGGACCATTCTTAGTCGAAGCCGAGCTTTGTGGCGTAATTTCTGGCGCACTAAGCGCAATCTTGAGCTGGTTAGGCTACTCGATTTTTGCGCCAAAACTTTCCAACTTTGGTATCGATATGTCTACGGTAGATTCCGTGATGGAATCAAACCAAATCGTCTTCGTCATAATTGCACTCATCTTGATTGGTATTATGATCGGCCGCCTATCTGCACAATTTGCAATTGCCAAATACATGCGCCACGACTAATCTAATTCACCCCTAAGCATAACCTTTACAAAAATAAACATTTCTGCTACAATAAAAATATGAACGCGCTTATGGCTAAACACAAACACGTAATCATCTTTGGAATTATTATTAGTACCATTCTTGCTAGCGCCAAGGTGGGCAATGTTTCTGCATATTCATACTATTGCCGCACCGAAGAATGTCATGCTGCTGAGGATGCTTACAATGCCGCTATGAGCGAGTATAAATCCACGCTTGCAAATATTGATAGTTTGAATGGCCAAATTGCTAGCCTCGAAGCCGAAAACCGTAGCCTCGCCGCCAGCATCGAAAGGGACCGTGCTATCGTTGAGAGTCTCAAGCAGCAAATTGCCGAAACCGAAGCCCGCATTACCGAGCTCAAAACCGCTCTCGCTAAAGTGATTATTAATGGCCACCTCGACAAACAAAGTGAAGACATTATCATGGCCATTGCTAGCGGTAGAACACTTGGTGATATCGCCGAAAGACAATCTCGTCAGGACACCATTAAAGAGCAAATCGACCTTTATTCTAAAGAAATCGAAGAAGCCAAAAAATCTCTCGAGACTCAAAAAACTGTTGCCGAAACCAAGATTGTCGAGCAAGAAGAAAAGCAGGCTCGCATCGAAGCTAACAAACAAGAAATCGCCAATCGCCTAGCTGGCCTTACTATCGTTGCTGACAACGCCAAAGCTACTGCTGATCGTAACGAAGCAATCGTACAGGAAGCCAAACGCAAGGCCATGGAAGCTCAACAAAGCCAAAGCGGCGTGAGCGTATATATTAATGGTTACTACGACACTTATCCATATCATTACGAATGCCCAAACGGTATCGACTCTAGGTCGGTGATTGGCGGTTATCTTTGCGAATGCGTGAGCTACACCGGCTGGAAAGTCCAAGAAGCCTACGGCATTTCGATTTATAGCTGGGGCAACGCCCTGGACTGGGACGAGAGCGCGAGACGTGCTGGCTTCCGCGTCGACAACGAACCAGAAATCGGTAGCGTCGCCGTATCCCACTATGGTGGCTGGGGCCACGTCATGTGGGTAGAAGACATCGATTACAATCACAACATGATTGAGATTACTGAATATAACTACAATTACGGCACCTTCAGTGCTCGCAAAATTCCAATTTATGGTCCATACGGTTATAGTTGTAATTGGTACTATGCATACGGTGGAGAATGTTCTTCTAGGTACGGCGGTCAACCATGGAATCGTGGTTATAACTACGTAAACGATTATCTATATTTCATTCATTTTAAATAAAAACCCAATGCGTTTGTGTTAAAATAGAATAATGAAGAAAAAATGGGACGAGCGTAAAATTAGCCTCGGCAATGCCATTATTGTGGCAGCAGTTTTGACGATTGTTGGGTTTATTATTGGACTCAATTTCACTAATGGCTGGGGACAAATCGCGCCATACTTTGGCCTTAAGAATACCGCCAGTATCGACTGGTCTCCATTAAATGAAGTTTACGAAACTGTCGCCGCGAGCTATAACGGCGAGATTGATAATGCTAAAATGATTGAAGGCGCCAAAGCCGGCATGGTCGACGCCTTGGGCGACATTTACACGACTTATCTCGACACCAAAGCTGCCAAAGAATTTCAGGATTCACTAAACGGCAAAGTCGGCTCTGGTATTGGCGTAGAAATTGGCTTGCGTGATGGCTATGTGCGCGTACTACGTACCTTGCCAGACAACCCAGCTCGTGCTGCGGGTATGCTAGCCGGTGACATTATTTACAAGATTAACGGCGAAGAAGTCTACATGCTTAGTACTGAAGAAATTTCTAGCAAGCTCCGTGGCGAGATGGGTAGCGAAGTTACTGTCACGGTAGCACGTGATGGCGCAGAACTATCTTTTACCATGACTCGCGAGACTATCAATAATGTTTCGGCCTATGTCGAATACGACGGCACTACTGCCATCGTCACGGTTACACGTTTCGACAGTGACACTGGCATGATCGTTCAACAATTTGCTAAAGAGTTTGCCGGCAAGGGAATCAATAAGGTTATTCTAGATTTGCGCGGCAACGGCGGCGGCTACACTTCGTCCGCTCAGGATTTGCTTGGCCTTTGGCTAGATGGTGATACCGCCTATGTCCAAAAGTCAGTCCATTTTGGCAATAGCGTGCTCAAAGCTTCGAGCGGTCACGCCATTTTGAAAGATATGAAAACCGTTGTTTTGGTTAACGGTTCTACCGCCTCAGCTTCCGAGATTGTTGCTGGTGCTTTGCAAGATTACAACAAGGCTACTATCGTTGGTGAAACCACCTACGGCAAAGGCGTAGTCCAAAAACTCTACAATTTAAGCAATTCTACAGTTCTTAAAGTCACCATTGCCGACTGGCACACTCCACTCGATCGTTCTATTAATAAGACCGGTATTACTCCAGACATAGAAGTTGAGCGCACCTACGAAGACATCAACGCAATGCGCGACCCACAACTAGACAAAGCTAAAGCAATTTAATTCTTGTTATTAATTACTTCTAGATAGATTTCTTCAAAACGTTTGAGCGTACGATTAATGTTGTGTGTTTTGGCAATTTCGAGACTTTTTGCCGAGAACTTTTCGCGAAGTTTTTTATCTTGCAGGATTTTAGTGATTGACTTAGCAATTCCGTTCACGTCCTTGATTTCGCAAAGGAACCCGTTTTGATTGTCTTGGCAAACTTCGCGCACCGCACCCTTATTTACGGCTACGAGTGGCAAACCAGTAGCGGCAGCTTCAATTAATACAATTCCTTGGGTTTCAATCTCGCTAGCGGTAGCAAAAACGTCGCCAACTTTGTAAAGCTCGTACAAATCTGGCGGCAAAACGCGGCCTAAGAATAGCACTGAATCGGAAATCCCGAGCTCTTTCACTAAGTCAACTAGCCTGGCACGGTCTACGCCGTCACCCACTACTACCATGATTGCTTTAGGCACATCTACTAAGACTTTTTTAAAGGCTTCCAGTACGATATTGATTTGCTTCTCTGGGTCAACCCGGCCAACATAGAGCGCAATCGGGCGGTCGGCCGGAATATAATATTTCTGATAGATCTCGGCGCTAGCCCTACCTGGCTTAAAATGTGACAAATCAACACCATTACTTACGGCCTCTACTGGCACTTTAAAATCTTTTTCGCGGCTCAGAATTAAATCATCAATCGCCATTTGGGTTGGCATCGTTACGTAGTCGCTCTTTTTCTGACGACTCACAAAATACGCGGTCAAAATCGCATCCACCGGCTTCTTGACCGGCTTCGGTAACTTGAGCGGATCAGTAATCACATCCGGATAATTATGCTCAGTCGTGATGAGTGGCACTTTGTGCCTGTGCGCATAACGCACTACGGCAAGTCCAATCGGATCAGACACTTGGCAATGAATCACGTCTGGACGGAAGTTCTTTAGCGCACGCCTCACGCCATAATCTGGTAGTGGACAAACATGAAAACCATCTTTATAAAACACATGTGGCAACTCTTTTCCAAACAATTTCTTTTTTGGTGGAACTGGATGAATTTGGTCAGGATAAACCGGCAACTCAATTGAGCGTAAATAAACTGTCTTTACGCCATGATCGTAAACCGTGTGGCTTTTGCCGGTCTGGCTAGGGCAGAGTACCATCACTTCATGTCCTCGTGCCGCGAGTCCTAAAGCTAAATTGTGAGAAAATACCGCCACTCCATTAGTCATCGGATAATAGACGGCGGTCGAAATTGCAATTTTCATGCATTAATTATAGCATACATGGCGATACCGGCCGCCACGGACACGTTAAACGACTCCTTCTGTCCGCGCATCGGAATCTCTACAAAAACATCCATTATCTCACGGAGCGAATTTTCTATGCCGTGCACCTCTTCGCCGAGAATTAAAACCACCTTATCTGTTAATTTGGATTTAAGCGCCTGCGAGTTGAGCGAAATGAGGCGCGTATCGGTTAAATTGTTTTCTAAACCTACTAGCTGCCACCCCTGATTGCGTAAATTAGCCAAAGTCGAAATTATATCACCAGACGAATAAATATCGAGCATATCCTCGGCCCCAAGCGCAGTTTTGTGGATTTCTTTGTCGAGTTTAGCTCTTAAATGTGGCAACAAGTTAGTATCATGCACACGTGGCGTATAACCAGATAAGATCACCTGTTTGGCGCCAAAACCTTCGGCCGTGCGCAAAATCGCGCCCACGTTGTAAGTCGAACGAATATTGTGCAGCACTACGGTGATTTCCATGATGCAATTATACCAGATTATGGTATAATATGCCCATGGAAAGATATGACCCACTTAAAATCGAAGCCAAATGGCAACAACGCTGGGAGGAAGAGAAGCCTTTCACTGCCACCGAGCGCCCAAATACTCCTAAAATGTTTCTCGCCGAGATGTTCCCATACCCATCTGGCGCAGGCCTACATGTGGGGCATGTCCGCAACTTCACTATCGTAGATGTCTTGACCCGTTTCTATACTCAGCAAAGAATGAACGTACTGCGTCCGTTCGGCTACGATACTTTTGGTCTTCCGGCCGAGAATTACGCTATTAAGACTGGTACTTCACCAAAAGAAGCTACTCGTGTCAACATCGAAAACTTCCGCAAACAAGCCAAACGCCTTGGCTACGCTATCGATTGGTCACGCGAAATCAATACTTCCGACCCAGAATATTACCGCTGGACCCAGTGGTGCTTCTTGCAATTATTCAAAAAGGGCCTCGCCTATCAAAAAGAGTCATATCAATGGTGGTGCCCAGTTGATAAAACCGTGTTAGCCAACGAGCAGGTCGAAAATGGCTGCTGCTGGCGCTGTGGTCACGAAGTTGAAAAACGCAAAATGAAGCAATGGTTCTTCAAGATTACTGAATATGCTGATGAACTCGCCGACGAAGTTGATGCGCTCGACTGGCCAGAAAAAATCAAGACCATGCAGAAAAACTGGATCGGCCGCAGCAAAGGTACGAATGTTGAATTTAGTCTCCGCGACCAGAAGGAAACTACAATTAAAGTCTTCACTACTCGCGTCGACACTATTTTTGGCGCCAGCTTTATCGTGCTTGCTCCAGAGCATCCAATGATTGAACAACTCGTCACTGATTCTACTCGTGAGGCCGTTGCCGATTACTGCAAGACTGCCATCAAGAAATCCGAAATTGAACGCCAGGAAAACCGAGAGAAAACCGGTGTCTTTACCGGCTCCTATGCCATTAACCCACTCACTGGCAAAGAAATGCCAATCTGGGTAGCTGATTATGTCCTCGCTGGCTATGGCGAAGGTGCTGTCATGGGTGTACCGGCTCATGATGAACGTGATTTTGCCTTTGCCGAGAAGTTTGATTTGCCAATTCTCAAAGTTATCGAAAAACCAGAAAACTCCACCGACGATTCTAAATGCTATCACGGCGAGGGTGTCTTGGTGAATTCCGACCAATTCAACGGCACTCGCACCGAAGATGCCCGTGAACAAATTACGGCTTGGCTTGAAGAGCGTGGCATTGGCGCACCAAAGACTACCTACAAGATGCGTGACTGGCTAATTTCTCGTCAGCGCTACTGGGGTTGTCCAATTCCAATCGCCTATGATAAAAACGGCAATCCGCACGCCATCCCAGAAGATCAACTCCCGGTCATTATTCCAGAAGTTGAAGATTACAAGCCAGATGATTCTGGTCGTTCCGCTCTTGCTAAAGCCAAGGACTGGCTCAAAGTTACCATTGATGGCGAAGAAATGACTCGCGAGACCGATACTCTCGATGGCTACGCCTGTTCGTCTTGGTATCTCTGGCGCTATGCTTCACCACATGATAGTGAGCACGCCTGGAATCCAGAAGCTATCAAATACTGGGCTCCTACCGACGTCTATGTTGGTGCTGACCACGCCGTGGCCCACTTGCTCTACGTTCGTTTCTGGTGTAAATTCTTCGCCGATCAAGGCTTCCTGCCATTCCGTGAACCAATCAAAAAATTGATCTACCACGGCTACATTAACGCCCCAGATGGTAAAAAGATGTCCAAATCTAAGGGCAACGTCATTGATCCACTCGACGTCATTAACGATGGCTATGGTGCCGACACGCTCCGTACTTACGAAATGTTCATCGGCCCAGTCGAGCTCGACATGGCCTGGGATCCACGCTCGGTCGGTGGCGTTTATCGCTTCCTTAACCGCTGCTGGACGCTTTGCTTCGCCAAAGACAACAAACCAGCTTCATCCAACATCGTGCTTAGAAACCGCGTCATTAAGAAAGTTACCGACGACATTCACGACTGTGGTTTCAATACCGCTGTTGCTGCTTTGATGGAATACGTCAACGAGCTCTACAAAGTTGGTGCCGAAACCGAAGATTTGATCGCTCTTGCTAAGCTTTTGAAACCATTTGCTCCACACCTTGCTTCCGAGATGCTCGAAAAACTTGGTGCCGACGACGAATGGCCAGTTTGGGACAATAGATATCTCGTCGAAGATACCGTCGAAGTGATCATCCAAATCAACGGCAAACTTCGCGCCCGTATTTCTGTGGCCACCGAAGACCTCGAAGACGAAGCCAAGATTACCGCTCTCGCCATGGAAGACGCCAACGTCAAAAAGTTCCTCACCGGCGAACCAAAGAAAACCATCTTTGTGAAAAAAGCCAAACTTCTAAACATTGTCGCTTAAAGTTTCTTGCGCAGAATCACAAATCGTGGTATTATAGTCTAAATTATTTATTATTAAAACTAAGGAGCATTTACATGCCTGAACCTAAAAAACAGAGCAGCCCACGCAAAACCGGCCTTCGCCGCTCACACTTGCGCTTAATGCTAGCTCGTACCGTTAACAAACAATCCCCAGTTAAAGCTTTTGAAACTGCCAAAAAGACCCCAAATCTTAAGGTCAAGACTGTCAAAACTAAAGCTGAAAAAACCACTAAAAAAGCTAAATAACATAGGAAAAATATGGCCAGTAATCGACATTTAGGCAGAGTTATTGTTTTACAAAGTTTGTACGAGTATGAAATTAGAACTCTATCGGGCGACCCAGAAGTCGATTTAGATACGGTCGTGGCTAAAAACATCGAGCCTTATGAAAAGGCCCTCGGTGATACTGAATTTGTTTATAAACTTGCTCATGGCGTAGTTGAGAATTTTGAAACTCTTGACCAGGCTCTTCAGCCAATGGCGCCAGAGTGGCCAATCGCATCGATTGCGGCAGTAGATCGCAACATTTTGCGCATGGGTCTTTATGAATTATCCGAATGCCGCGACAATATCCCTCCGAAAGTTGCCATCAATGAAGCCGTCGAGCTTGCCAAAGCTTTCGGCTCAGACAATTCTTCCAAATTTGTGAACGGCGTCCTTGGTACTGCGTACCGCGAACTTCACATCGATGAAGAATCGTCAGAAGGAAAACATGAATCAGACCAACAATCCGTCGCAGGAACCGACGGCCAGGAGAACGCTTAAAGTTCCCGAGGCATTGCCGACTGAGGAATTCAAAGAATCTCCACTCTCTAAGTTGAAATCGGCGGTTTTTCACAAGAAACCAGCCATTCAAGAGATTGTGCGCGAGCCAACCTCTGGTGGGATTATTTTTCGCTTGTCCAAAGATCAAAAAGATCTCGAAGTTTTGCTAATTCAGGATTCCAAAGATCGCTGGACTATCCCAAAAGGCCACATTGAACCAGGCGAAACCGCCAAAATCACCGCCAAGCGCGAGATTGAAGAAGAAACCGGCTTGAAGGATGTCCGCATCCTCAGCTGGCTCGGTAAAATCCACTTCAAATATCGCCGCCTCGACAAGCTCGTCCTCATGACCACGCAAGTTTACCTTGTGCAAGCCATGAACTCGCACGAAACTCCGATGAAAGAAAAATGGATGAAGGGAATCAAATGGTTCTCATTTAACGATGCATTGAACGCTATCGAATATGACGATATCGAAAAACTGATGCTCATCGCCAAGAAAAAAATTCGCGCTGGCGAAATAAAATAGGAGGAAAATGGATACTACACCATATCAGGAATTTGCCAAAGCTAAACTCGGCTTCGAATTTAATGATATTAGTTTGCTAGTTACGGCGCTCACTCATCGTAGCTATGTAAACGAGCACAAAGCCTCGGTCCACGCTCACAATGAGCGTCTCGAATTTCTTGGCGACGCCATTCTCGAGATGGTTTCTTCAGATTTCTTGTATCGTAACTACAATGAACCTGAAGGCATCATGACGGCCTGGCGCTCGGCACTCGTCCGCACCGAATCTATCGGCGATGCCGGTAAAGAACTCGGCTACGAACCACTCGTGCGCCTCTCTAAAGGCGAAAAGCACGGCTCTGACCGCGCTCACGACGTGATTCTGGCGGACTGCTTTGAAGCTGTAATTGGCGCAATCTACCTCGATCAGGGCTACGAAACTGCCAAGGCTTTCATCTACAAGCATATTTTGAATAAGATTGACGAAATCCTCGAAGAAGGCACCTGGCGCGATCCAAAATCTTGGTTCCAAGAGCTCGCCCAGAAAAACGACGGCGAAACTCCGGTCTACCGCACCCTTAAAGAAGAAGGCCCAGACCACGATAAGAACTTCACCGTTGGTGTGTATGTCGGGAATGAGCTCAAAGGTACCGGCATTGGCCACTCCAAGCAAGAGGCTCAAACCGCCGCCGCTCGCGAAGGCGTCAAGAGATACCGCGCGCTCGAGAAGAAATAAGATAGCCCCCTCCAAAGGGGCTATTTTTTACCTCTGTTAAACTGGACAAAAAGGCCAAAGTATGCTATAATATATAGTATAGGACATTTCCAAAGGGGGTGATAATATGTCCGATGATTACAAGATCGAGGAAAAAGATGATCCTCGTACTTTAACTAATGAGCTGGTTCCGGACGCCGAGAAAGAGGAAATTTCTTTCGACGCAGACGCAGCCCCGTTTGACACCGAGCTGACCAAACTGATGGAATACTACTATCAGTTCGAGAGACTACTATCCGAATGCGGAGAGGTAGCGTATTACTTTAAGACGCTGCAAAATGTCCGCAGAGGGTCTTTTCCGGTCAAGGACATGCTTCGCAAGTATGGGCACGACGAGGCGTATTACAAGGAGAACATCGACAAGCACGTAGCTGAAGCGAGGTCAGCCCTTGTAAGCCTTAAAGCAGTCTATGCAAACGAGGTGCTTCCGTACTCTGATAAGGATTTTCTAAATGCCCTTGTTGATGAGGACCGTCGTAAGTCATATTACGGAACAGTTAGACTTGGGAAGAAACATGCCAAATTCTTCCCGTACAAAGATTTTGAAGCCCGCTACCAGCGCAGGCTGATAAACCGAGAAAAGAAGAAAAAATCAAAACCCCACTGATGTGGGGTTTTCTTTTTGCCAAAAATAGTGTATAATAACCCAAGTATTATTTAAAGAAAGGATAAAATGCTCGCGATTCGCATGCAACGTAATGGCCGTGCACATCTTCCGATGTACAGGATAGTCGTCCAAGAATCCCAGCGCCACCCTCTCTCGGGTCGTGTTGTGGCTGAGGTCGGCAATTACAACCCAGCTACCAAGAAATTGGTACTCGACAAAGAAAAGGTGGAATTCTACCTTAAGAATGGCGCTCAGCCATCTTCCCGTGTCGCCTTCATCTTGAAGAAAGACGGCATCAAGCTCCCAGATTGGTACAAAGCTGCTCCAGCCAAGTCCGCTAAGGCAAAACACGCTGACAAGCTCCGCAAAAACCAACCAAAGGAAGAGCCTGTCGAAGAAGCCCCAGCCGAAGCTGTTGAAGCTCCAGCAGAGGCTCCAGCCGAAGCTCCAGCTGAAGAAACCCCAGCTGCTGAGTAAAGCACAAAAAATAAGCCCCAGCATCCGCGAAGGCTTATTTTTTCGAGCTCAAATGCCAATGCTCCCCAAACTCACACTTGTACACCGTCAGCTCTGGCGCGCCATAGTCATACTCGGCGACTTTTGCCGCTACTTCGGCCTCTTCGCGCGTGGCATAGCAAATCTTGTGCTCGTCGCCAACCCAGCATCTCTCCGGCTCGAATCGCCCTGCATTATAATTAATTTTTCGTGACATAAAAAAAGTATACCATGCTATAATTAATACATTAACATTTAACGGAGAAATCCTAATGGCAACTATTGACCAACAATTCGTAGAGTACATCGTTAAAACTCTTGTAAACAATCCAGACAAAGTTTCCGTAGATCGCATTATTGATGAAAAAGGCGTCTTACTATCCCTCACCGTCGACCCAGAGGATATCGGCCGTGTAATTGGCAAGCGTGGTGCTACTGCTCAGTCTCTCCGCACTTTGCTTCGTGCTCTTGGCACCAAGAATGACGCTCGCTACAACCTCAAAATCGTCAACACCGACATGGAAGAAGGCGCTCCAGCTCCAAAGCATGCCGATGCCAAAATCGAAGACGCCCCAGTCGACGAATCCTTCGATGACGAATCCGACAACGAAATCGAATCCGAGTCCGAGGAAGAATCTTCCGCTCTCGCCGAGAAAACTCGCGCTGAGCTCGCCGATCTTGACGACCTCGACATCTAATAAAGCCGCAGAATCGCCCCGCAAAAACGGGGCGATTTTTTGTGTTAAAAAGTCCTTGACACGCCCATTAATATGTCATAAAATAAACATAAGCTAACTAACTGCGAGTTAACTTATTCACATTTTGAGTTGAGAGCTTATATATGTCTAGAAATCCGCCTCCGTTGGGCGGTTTTTTGGTGCTAAACCGCCCAAAATCCCCACAAATTCTACTTGAAAAACTATTCAAAATGCGCTAAAATGATTACCAAGAAGTAGTGTGTCCAGTTTTTTGTAGTCAAGAGGAGAGTGGCAAATCCGCTTGATAAAACTGGTCAGTAATCTTCGGCGCTGAGATCTTTACTCATCTAAGTAGTAGGGGTCAAAAAAGATTATTAAACTAAATATAAGGAAAAAATCGTGAGTACAAAACCGCAATCCGGTGAACGTGTATTTTTCACCGAGGGCGACAAGGCACTCCCAATTCCTGATTTGATTGCACATCAAAAGGATTCTTGGGAAGATTTTGTCAAAAACGGACTCCGCGAGATTTTTACCGAGCTTAATCCAATTGACGATTACACCGGTCAAAAATTCTCCCTCCGTTTCAAAGATTATTACTTTAAAGAGCCAAAGCAGACCGAACGCGAGGCCAAGTATAATCTTTCCACCTACGAGGCTCCACTTCACGTCTTAGTTGAGCTCGAAAACAAAGTTAACGGCACTAAAAAAGAGCAGGATATCTACTTTGGTGATTATCCATGGATGACCGACCGCGCTACCTTTATCATCAACGGTACTGAGCGCGTCATCGTTTCTCAGCTCATCCGCTCCGCTGGTGTATTCTTCACCGCTGATCACATCGGTCTCAAGAATTACTACGGTGCTAAGGTCATCCCAGGCCGTGGTGCTTGGCTCGAATTTGAAACCGCTGCAAACGGTTCCATCAACGTCAAGATTGACCGCCGCCGCAAGGTGCCAGTCACTACTTTGATGCGTGCTCTTGGTCTTACCAAGTCCGACATCAAGGCTAAATTCGAAGCTATCGACACCGGTGAAGTCAAATATATCGACGCTACCCTCGACAAAGACACCACCTCTACTCAAGGTGAAGCTCTTCTCGAAGTTTACCGCCGTCTTCGCCCAGGCGATCTCGCCACTGTCGAAAACGCTAAATCCATGATTGAGCGTACTTTCTTCGATCCAAAACGCTATGATTATTCCAATGTTGGTCGTTTCAAAATTAATCGCCGTCTTGGCTTTAACACTCCAAACGATCCAGCTCATCGTACGCTCCAGATGGACGATCTTATCGCCATCGTGGCCGAGATTATCCGTTTAAATAACACTCAAGAACCAGCCGATGATATCGACTCTCTTGCAAACCGCCGCGTCAAACTCGTAGGCGAACTTGTTCAGCGTCAATTCCGTCTTGGTATGCTTCGCTTACAGCGTAACATCCTCGACCGTATGTCGATGGCTAGCCCAGAAGATGCCACTCCGTCGCAACTTCTCAACTCTCGTCCAGTCGTGGCCGCTGTCAAAGAATTCTTTGCCAGCTCCCAGCTTTCACAGCTTATGGATGAGACTAACCCATTCTCTGAACTTGCTCACAAGCGCCGTTTGAGCTCAATGGGTCCTGGTGGTCTTACTCGTGAACGCGCCGGCTTCGATGTCCGCGATGCTCACCCAACCCACTACGGCCGCATCTGTACCGTCGAAACCCCAGAAGGTGGCAACGTCGGTCTCGTGCTTAACCTTGCAACTTACGCTCGTATCAACGAATACGGCTTCATCGAAGCGCCATACCGCGTCGTCAAGAACGGCAAAGTTACCGATGAAATCGTTTATGTCGATGCAGCTGCCGAAAATGACATGATCATTGCCGATACTTCGGTCAAACTTGATAAAGACGGTAAATTCGTCGAAGATTGGGTATCTGCCCGTGTGCATGGTTCTCCAGCTCAGGTAGAATCAAAGAACGTTACCCACATCGATGCTGCTCACAAGGAAATTCTTGGCGTCTCCGCCTCCCTCATTCCATTTGTTGAGAAGAACCGTGTCGACCGCTCCCTCATGGCCTGCGCCATGCAGAAGCAAGCTGTGCCTCTTCTTCGTGCCGACAATCCATCCGTTGGTACCGGTATCGAAAAAGACGTCGCCTTGAACACTTCCCAAATCGTCGTTGCCGAAGGTAACGGTGTTGTCAAGAAAGCCGATGGCGAATCTGTCATTGTGACTTACGACAAGGGTGGTGACAAAGAATATAAACTCGTCCACTTCGAAAAGACCAACGATGATCGTTGTTACAACCAACGCACCAAAGTTGCTCGTGGCGAAAAGGTTAAGAAGGGAACCGTCCTCATCGAAGGTGCTTCCATCAATAATGGTGAGCTCGCTCTTGGCCGCGACCTTGTCGTTGCCTTCATGCCATGGCGTGGCTACAACATGGATGATGCTA
>JAEEGL011731270.1_pt1 | contig 22215 bp, 14 predicted proteins | sample 9134231 | NCBI WGS metagenome assembly JAEEGL01 (sample SAMN16246548, study PRJNA631951) | gut metagenome | biome: gut microbiome; feature: rumen; material: fiber-attached | host: Bos | place: Iran: Karaj | collected 2018-10 | reverse complement strand
GGCTGTAGGCTGAATCGTAACGATTTCCCTGAATGATGATGGTCAAAATCAGTAAAATGTGGTAACTTGTGGTATATGGGGGACTGGATATGGGCTAGGACTAGCGGGACGGCTGAAGTTGCGCAGCTGCCCGAAGTTTGTGGGGGTAGCGGCGTATTGGTGCGGCGTTTTTGCACAGACGTGCACGCACGTCTGTGCAAAAGTGAACGCCACGCCAATAGACGCGCAGGGGGCGGCTGCCCCCTCATCAATATGCAGAATACGTAGATATCGACGAGATTTGGAGAAATTATGCCGAGAACCGAAATCGAATTTCCAAGCCTGCCGGCGGCAAAATGGTTGTTTGGCACGCGAGAGGGCAATTTGAGGTTTTTGGAAAATGCGCTGAACGTTGAGATCGCGGCGGATGGCAATATGGTGAAGATTGCCGGGGCTGGTGACAGCATCGCGAAGGCGCAGAAAGTGCTGGTGGCGCTGTATGACGTGGCAAAGACGAATCGGGAGGTCACGGCGGCGGAGTTTTCGGAGCAGCTGGCAATGATCGATGCCGGCGGGGATGGCGGCGCAAATTCGGCCTGTGTGCTGGTGACCAGTGATAAGCGCGTGATCCGGGCCAAGACGGATAATCAGAAAGCGTATGTCGAGGCGATTCGGCGTGATGATGTCGTGTTTGGGGTCGGACCTGCCGGGACGGGGAAAACATATCTGGCCATGGCGATGGCGGTTGATGCGCTGATGCGAAAACGCGTGAAACGAATCGTGCTGGTGCGCCCGGCGGTTGAAGCCGGGGAAAGACTGGGCTTTTTGCCGGGGGATATGGCCGAAAAAGTTAATCCGTATTTGCGGCCGCTGTACGATGCGTTGTACGATATGGTAGATGTTGACAGGGCTCAGCACTGGATGAGTCAGGGCGCCATAGAAGTCGCTCCGCTTGCATTTATGCGCGGACGAACGCTGAACAGCGCTTTCGTCATTTTGGATGAGGCCCAGAATTCAACGCAGGAACAGATGAAAATGTTTCTGACGCGACTTGGTTTCGGGTCAAAAGCCATTGTGACTGGCGATTTGACACAGACCGATTTGAACGGTGATGTGCGTTCGGGACTGGCTCAGGCTGTGGAAATTTTGGCCGATATCGATGGCATTTCCATTGTTCGCCTTAACGAGCATGATATCGTGCGGCATCCGCTCGTTCAGAAAATCGTCGTGGCTTACGACAAAGCTGCACGCAAACACGAAGAACATAACTAAATACTTGATAAATAAGAGGCTTTCTCTATGGATGAGCATCGTCAGCGTGACAACCTGACCTTCGACAAAATATCGAAAAAGAAAAAGCGATCGCGGTTTTTGCAGTGGCAAATCAACAATCCACTGCTGATCGGCGGGTTCATTGCCATCGTCATGGTATGCGTCATACTGGTGACGGGAAGCAACTGGGGAACGGATGTCGGCATCATCCATAAATCGGATGTGGGCACGATCGCTGCGTTTGATTACAAGGCACCACGGGACTTCACGTTTGACAGGGTCGATCGTGAGGCAACCGAAAAAATCCGCGAGCAGCGTGTGGCTGAGGTTTTGCCCATCTATAAATGGGATAAATCCTACAGAGATACCACCATTGATCGCATTCGATCGGCGTTTGAACTCATGCGAAATGGTATGGCGCTTGAACGGGATCGTTTGTCCAAAACCCGCGTGTCGCTTGAAAATGGTGCCGTTCATGCGCAGGAAACCCCTGAGGGACAGGCGTGGGCCGATGCTCTGCTTGGCCGTTATTCCGATGAATCGCTTTTTGCCGATTATTTGTCGACGAGAGCGGTAACCGAAGAAGAAATCACTTTGGCGCTCAACAAGTGGACGACAGAGCATCAGGAAGATTTCGTGCATGCAATGGGGTATGTCGTCGATGAGTCGCTGTATACCTGGCTGATATCGCAGGGATTCTCTGAAATGATTGAAGAGGGGCTGCTGCAGGTATTTGATGTCGTTCTCAATCGCATGATTGTATCGACAACACAGGATATCGAAAATGTCCCCAGCCTGAATGTGCAGTGGTATGAAGGTGGCGAGAAAAAGCAGAAAACCATTAGTAAATCAGAGAAATCGACGATCACAACGCTGACGGCGAGTGAGTCTCTGGTGTCGACGCTGGTCCGCGAAAAGTTCGCAAATGCGCCAGATAGTTTTTTGCAGTATTTTAAACAGTTTGTGCGTCCGAATTTAGCTTACGATGAGGCTGCAACACAGCGTGAACGCCAGAATGTGAGCGATAAAACCGCCGAATTGCGCGTCATTGAAGAATATAAAAAAGGGCAGACCATCGTTGGACGCGGCGATCCCATCAAACAGTCGCATTACGAAATTTTCGAGAAAATTGCTCAGAATCAGGGCGATTCTGATAATGCGGTGGCCAGGTGGACCGGATTGGTCCTGATCATGAGTATCGTCTTTTTGCTGTCGTGGAAATCGATTCGCGCCGTAGGCGGAAGACGGCAGAAAAACCGTGACGTGATGTATTTTGCGACGAGCGTGCTGGTTTTTGTGGTCTCCTTGAAACTGGCCAATCTGCTGTGCAATGTCCTGGATTCGGTTTATCACTGGCCCTATTCCATATTACTGTTTTTCCCGTTTTCGGCGGGACCAATGCTGTTGCGCGTGATACTCAATCGCTCGTATGCCTATCTGTTCGCTGTGGTATCGACGATCCTTTGCGGCCTTATCGTCGATGATGTGGTCGCGCTGATGTGCTATGCAACCGCTTGTGCAATCGTTGGCTGTTTGCTGATGGAACGCCCGAAACGGAGCAATATGGTCTATCGTTATGGCGTATTGATCGGCGTGATCGATGCCGTCGTCAGCGTCGCAATTTATCTGGTGCAGGGCTCCAATATGAGCTCGTTTGATTACGCCATGATCGCAGGACTTGGTTTCATCAGCGGTTTGCTCTCGATCGGCGTTGTGATGATTGGATTGCCGCTGGCTGAGAGCATCTTCGGTTATGTCACTTCCAATAAATTGCTGGAATTGTCCAACCTCGAGCATCCGGCGTTGAAAATGCTGTTTATTGAAGCACCAGGTACCTATCAGCATTCGATTATGGTGGGTTCGCTTAACGAAGCTGCAGCCGAAGCTATCGGTGCCAATGCCATTCTGGCGCGTGTCGGTGGCTATTACCATGATATCGGCAAGGTAAAAAATGCCCAGTACTTTGCCGAGAATCAGCGCGGCGATAATCCGCATAACCGACTCAAACCCAACATGAGTGCGCTCATTCTCAAAACGCACGAACGCGATGGTCTGGATATTGCCCGAAGGTATAAGCTGCCACAGGATATTATGGATTTTATCGCGACGCATCATGGGACAAGCCGGATTGAATATTTCTATCAGCGAGCAAAAGAACAGCAGGAACGCGTGCGCGAAGAGGATTACCGTTATCCGGGACCAAAACCACAAACGCGCGAAACCGGTATCTGTATGGTTTCGGATATGGTTGAAGCGGCTGTGCGTTCGTTGCCGGATAAAAGTCCCGATAAAATTTCGGTACTCGTGCGAAAACTCATCAATCACAAATTTACAGATGGTCAGTTCGATGAGTGTGATCTGACTTTGCGTGATTTGAATGATATTGCAAATGCATTGCTCGGCATCCTCAACGCTTTCTACCATCACAGACCCGAATATCCGGACCAGAAACGGGAACGCGAAAAAATGGAAGCTGAAAAGCGTGAACGCGCTGAAGCTGAAAAACGTGATAAACCCGATAAATCCGAGAAAGCAGAAAAATCAGACAAAACGGATGAATCAGATAAGTCCGACAAATCCGGTGAAACGGAGAAAGCCGAGAAGTCAGAGAAATCCGAAAAGTCTGACAAATCCGAAAAGTCAGATAAATCCGAAAAGTCAGATAAATCCGAAAAGTCAGATAAATCCGAGAAGTCTGATAAATCCGAAAAGTCAGACAAATCCGAGAAGTCTGATAAATCCGAGAAGTCTGATAAATCCGAAAAGTCTGATAAATCCGAAAAGTCAGATAAATCCGAAAAATCAGATAAATCGGAAAAGTCAGATAAATCCGAAAAGTCAGACAAATCCGAGAAGTCTGATAAATCCGAAAAGTCTGATAAATCCGAAACGTCTGATAAATCCGAAAAGTCTGATAAATCAGATAAATCGGCATCGGAACCCCAAAAAGGGGAAAGCGCATCTGCTGTAAAGTCTGAAGAAAAAGCGAATTCGGAAGAATCGAAAGAAAAGCAGGAAACAGAAGAAGCGGATGCACTTTTGAAGGAAGAAACGGACAAAGGGAAAGCTAAGGATGAGAGCGAGGGATCGATTTCACTGGATCTATCGCTTCACGACACCTACGAATTATCATTTTCGAACAATGTAGATGTGTTTAAGAAATCCTGAGCATGCGCATGGCATTGAGCACGGCCAGCACCATGACGCCGACATCGGCGAAGACTGCTGGCCAAAGCCCGATCAGTCCAAGTGCGCCAAGAAGCAGGAACAGGAGCTTAACGCCGATAGCGAATACGATATTCTGCATCACAATATGATGTGTGCGGGATGCGATTTGTAACGCATCGACGAGCTTTTCCGGTTCGTCCGTCATCAGTACGATGTCTGCCGCTTCGATGGCCGCATCGGCACCCAGACCGCCCATTGCAATACCGACATCAGCGCGGGCAAGTACGGGGGCGTCGTTAATGCCGTCGCCGACAAAAGCGGTTTTGTGTGTGGCAGATATCGCTTCGAATTTTTCGACTTTCTGTGCCGGAAGCAGATTGGAATCATAGGCATCAATACCGGTTTGCTGCGCAATATGGCTGGCGATTTCTTCATTGTCTCCGGTAAGCATGGCCACTTTCTGAATATGTGATGCTTTGAGCTTTTGCAGGGTCTGCGCCATATTGGGTCTGAGTTCATCCGCAATCACGATACATCCCAGGTAAATGTGGTCTTTTGCGATATAGATCTTGGTCCCGATAGCCTGAACTGGCGTAAATTCTATATTTTGCCGGATCATGAATTTGTCATTGCCGGCGATGATCGTGCCGTTGTCTGGAATGATAGCCTGAATGCCGAATCCGGGCAGTTCTGAGAATTCTGATTGTGCATCCAATGGTTCGATTGCGATGTTCTTTTTTTCGGCTGCACTCAGAATCGCCCGGGCAATGGGATGGTTAGATTGCTGTTCGGCCAGTGTGGCTGCTTTGAGCAAATCGATCTCTTCGATGTTTGCTTCGGGGATAATTCGGACGACTTCGAAATTGCCGCGCGTGAGGGTGCCTGTCTTATCAAAAACCATAGCCGCAACCTGATTCAGCGCTTCCAGATAGTTGCTGCCTTTTATCAGAATACCCTGGCGTGAGGCTGCACCAATGCCACCAAAGTAGGTGAGCGGTACAGAAATCACAAGCGCACAGGGACACGAGATGACCAGAAATACACAGGCGCGTTGCAACCAGTCTGTCCAGATTCCAAATCCCAGAAGTATGGGGATAACTGCAATGAGAAATGCTGCGGATACGACAATAGGGGTATAATATCGCGCAAATCGCGTGATGAAGCTTTCTGCCGGTGCTTTGCGGTTGGTGGCATTCTCGACCAAATCGACGATTTTGGATGCCGTCGATTCGCCAAAAACTTTATTCACCTGTACCGTGATCGCAGCCGTTTGATTGATGCATCCGGACAATACCATATCGCCGGGATGGACATCGCGAGGCACCGATTCTCCGGTTAGTGCACGGGTATCCAGCTGTGTGCTGCCGTTGATAATGGTACCGTCCAAAGGTACGCGTTCTCCCGGTTTGATGAGTATCGATTCTCCAATCTCAACCGCTTCGGGGGATACCTCAATACAATCTCCATCTCGTATCACTCTTGCCATATCAGGTCGGATATCCAGCAATGCGTTGATTGCGCGGCGTGATTTATCAACGGCTTTATCCTGGAAGAATTCTCCGATTTGATAAAACAGCATCACAGCAGTTGCCTCGGGATATTCACCAATTGCAAATGCACCAAACGTCGCGATCATCATCAGGAAATTCTCATCAAAGATGTGACCTTTCAGGATGTTTTGACCGGCGCGTTTGAGTACGTCGCATCCCAAAATCAGATAGCTTGCGATGATCGGGGGCAGTATGTACAAGGTCGGTGGCTGAAATACATAATTGGCGATAATACATATCACAGCCAAAACACCGCCGATAATGAGACGGCGCAGACGCCATGACGAAGGCTTATCTGATTCATCGCTGCAGGCGCAATCCCTGCAATGCGGACAATCACAGCATTTGGGCGGGAGTATATCTTGGCTGCGGCTGCATTCGTGGTGCACGACTTCGACATCCGGTTCGTATCGGTGCACGATTTGTTCGATGCGCTCGTGAATCGTTTCCAGCTCTTCGGCATAATCCGCATGGATTTGAACGATCAGTGTCTGCTTGATTAAATTGACCTGTGCTTTGCTTACGCCTCGAAGGCTGGCTGTTTCTGATTCGATCTTTGCCGCACAATTGGGGCAGTCCAGACCTTTGAGTGTAAATGTGGCGTCCATATCATCCTCCTGCGTTTGATGGATGTAACCGTGATTAATGTGATGAATTAATTTAATTATTGGTAACAATTCAGCCCTAAGCTTGGCTTTATACGTGAGATGTATATCTGCGCAGAACCTAAGCATTACGGCCGCAGGCCGTCGTGATAAGCTAAAGCATTCCCCTTGTGCTTACGGCGTAAGCCGTCAAATAGAGCATAGAACTGAATCATAACAATTGTTGAGCAAATATTTAACTGTTGATGTAAAAATGATTCGCTATGTTTAATCACTGTGGATGTAGCTTTCGCACCCGTTGTCGGGAAGTAAAGGCTTATAGCTTGTGGCTTATAGCTTGTAGTTGTCTAAGACGCTCTATAAGCCATAAGCTATAAGCTAAAAGCCGTGAAGCAAACGACGGTGCTTTTTCATATCCACGTTCGTTAAACAGAGCCACGTTTTCTGCGATTAGCACGGCTGTTGCATCGGAGCGTTTATTCCCTCAGATGCATCAGCGCCAGTTCGAGTATCTGGTGAACATGGTCGTCATCCAGACTGTAGTAAATCATTTGGCCATCCCGGCGCGCTTTGACGAGCTTCGATGCTTTTAATGCCTGCAGCTGATGGGAAACTGCAGATTTCGTTACACCAAGCAATTTCGCCATATCCGAAACACACAGCTCGCCGTTTTGCAAATACTGCAAAATGCGAACGCGCGTTGAATCCCCGAAATTCTTGAACAGCGCAGCAATATCCGCATACTCGTTTTCGGGAAGCATATTCGAACGCACCTTTGCAATCGCTTCGGGATGCAGAATATCGTCGCATGTGTTGTCTTTTGCTGTTGCCATGATAAAGCCTCTTTTTTTAAGTTGAACAATTGCTCAACTGTTTGCATGATATCAAAAATGCATGATGCGTCAAGTTTTTTTAGAGATGTTTCTTCATCTCTCGCCCTCACCCTCACCCTCAGGGCCGTCGCATTCTAAAAATGCTCAACCGTTCAGAATTTGCAAACTTCCTGTTAAATGCTCACGATTATCGCAATGAAGGGGCGAAATGTCACCGCCCGGAATCATCGGCCCAAAGCGCCATCATTTAGCGCTCCCACTCGCCATTGATGGAGATGGGGGCGCTGGCCAGGACTGTCGCATCCTAAAAATGCTTGACAGTATCGTACTTTCAAAAAAGCAGATGGATGCTTGAGATGAAAGCCCTGAAAGGGCGACAGTATATAGCCGGGGAAAGCATTCCCCTTCCCTCGCCACATTAATTTCCCCCTCGCCATTGATGGAGAGGGGGAATGTCAGGCGTTAGCCTGACAAGGAGGTGAGGTCAGGGACAGCCGCAAAGCGGCTGGGGGAGGTGAGGTTAGCGGAACCCCCGGAACATAGATTTCCAAGGATTTTAGCCCTGAAAGGGCGACAGAAAAGAACATGCCAAAATCGAATGCGACGGCCCTGACCTTCGTTTCTAAACTGTTACGAAAAATGTAACAGTTCAGCCGTACACAAGCCCGTTAGGGCTTGCATATCAATAGCCCCCGGCATCGCCGGGGGATGAGGCATTTTATATTCTCTCTTTCCCCTTTTTTTTCCAGCCCATTGGGCTGGCAAAAAATGGGGCAAAAAGAGGGGAACACTTTGATCCCCCGGTAGTCGCTACGCGTCAACCGGGGGTTATTGACATTGAGCGCCTGCGGCATTCTCACACATTGGCTGAATTGTTACGAATAGTTGCCGAAAAATCAAAACCATGCGTCTGGGCGCTTTATTTCGTTCACAAAAAAAGGTAAAATACAGCGGTTTTTATTTAGGGGGATCCAAAGACTATCTTGTTCTAATGATGATTGATGCATCAGTTCTTGCATGCGGTAGTCTTGGATTTGAATTTGCCCGGAGGCGCAGATGAAAGCATTTCGACATATCCTGTTTGGTGTTGGTTCGATGATTTTTGCACTGTGTGCTGCAGCGCCTTTAGCTGTTGCAGTCGATAGTGATGATGATGTCAGATCAGAGGATAACGAAAAAATATCATTTTCAGGTGCCGATTCATCCGACAAATCTGCTGAAATTGAGAGCAAATTTCCTTCGCAGGCCAGTGAAGTGCGCGAGTTTCTTGCGCATCACATCGAACATGCTCAAAACCGCGATCTCGATGCCTACATGGCCGATTTCCTTGCAGATCGCATGCGTTATCCCGATTTGGAACGCGATTATGCAAAGCGCGCAATGGCGCTCAAAGATCTAAAACTTGAGCTATTGGCGATGGAATTCGTCCAGTTAAATGCCACGACTGCAACGGTGCATACGCGTCAGCTTTCGTCCTATACAAACGATAATGGCCAGAAAATTGTCGATGATGCCATTATCAGCTACAGAATTCTCAAAAATGGCGACATCTGGAAAATAGCGTTCACCGAAAGACGCCGTCTCGTAGCGGAAAAATAAAGATGACGCGTTTGAAATTGTTGTTCGCTTCATGCTTGCTTGCATTTACCGCAACGCACTGTGCTGCTCAGAATGATCGTTCCTGGATACCGGAAAATCTGTCTAAATCCAGCGCCGATTCTTTCGAAAGAATTGCAGCAGAAGTTCCCAATCCTTGTTCCAATAGCGATCTGTCCGGTTATCAATCGCTAAAAGCGCTCCTGGAAGCTGGCAAGAATTGCCGGGAGGCACAGATCCTGTCAGCCGATGTGGTTTTCTTCCTAAAACATGATGCACCGGAATCGCGTATTATTGGATTTACAAAGGAACAGGGTGCACTTTTTAAAAAGCCACATCAGTTTAATCTCGAAAATCGTCCGAGACTTGGGGATGCAGCGGCGCCTGTCGAAATCGTGGTCTTCAGCGATTTCCAGTGCCCTTATTGTGCAATCGCCGCCGAAACGCTGCACAAAGTTTACGATGCGCGACCGGAATCTGTTTCGGTCGTCTTTAAAAATCTCCCGCTGCATGAGATTCATCCCTATGCAGCACCCGCAGCGCTTGTCGCAACATACGCGCACAGCCAGGGCAAATTCTGGGAAATTCACGATCGCTTCTTTGCTTCACAAAAACAGCTGGATCCCGATCTCATCACCGAAATCGTCGAATCCCTCGGCACGACTGTGGATGCGCTCTTCGATTCTGAAAATAATCTGCAATATGGCGTCGTCGTGATCGAAGATATGAAAGAGGCCGAAGCAAACGGTATTCAGGGCACGCCCGCGATTTTCGTCAACGGCATCGAAGTTCTCAACGGCCTGCGTTACGATCGGCTGATGGCGCGTGTCGAAGCCGAAATCCGCTCACCGCTTGAAAATACCAACCGCGCTAAATCGGTGGCTTGTCCATACCCCGGACTCGAAGCCGATTATTCTGCGCTGACGCCTCAGGAACGGGCTAACCTTGGCATGTATACAGCGGCTTCATTATGCCCCTGCAAAGATTCGTCTCAGACGCTACACGTCTGCGCTGCACAGAATACATGTCCCGCAGCTCAGATACTCGTTAAGCGCATTATTCAGGGCATCGCAAATCATGTCCCGGATGCGGATATCCTCCGCGAAATCGACACCTCTGTTCAAAATGCACGTTCTGGCGATCTCATGGAATGATTCTGCTGGCTGGCGTGTTATGAATTGGACTGGTTGATTGTGTATTTGGTAACACTAAAGTTCAGATCGCGCAACCCCGGTACATTGAACGATTTCACATATTTGAAAACAACTCAAAGCGTAGGCCATTTTAATCCCCCCCTCTGAAAAAGACATTGCATCTTTACAAAAGACGTGAAAGTGTTAAAACGACATGTGGTTCGCTTGCTGTTTTCTAAACCCAATGGAACTGTGATGAACAAACATCAAACATATTCATTATTATTGTTGGCACTGGTTGCTTTTCTGCTCAATGCCTGTGCATCGCTCAGTACGATGCAGACCGCGGCAGTCGTTCCTGAAGGCGAGGTTCGCTGGGCAATTGCAGCAACCGGAACGGGTGCGGATGGTGCGCATGTTTCGGCTTCCGCAGAACCCAATTTCGAAGCCTCTATCCGCTACGGCGTCGCCGAAAACTTCGATATCGGCCTCAAACTCGATTTGCTCGGCGCTCAAGTCGGCGCAAAATATCAGTTTTTACGCGGCGACTTCGATCTCTCACTCGGAATCGAAGCCGGCTACCAGTGGCTCTATTCCCGCGATACAGGCGGCGATCCGGACGATCCCAGCACACACCTCATCGCCATCCAGCTTCCGCTGATGATGGAGTACCACTTCAATCCCTATGTCGGCCTCGCTTTCGGCCCCAAACTCGCCGGTTTGCTCGCTGTCTCTACCGACAATCGCAGCGATATCTGGCACGATTACGGTCTCTATCTCGGCATGATGATCGGCTTGCCGCTGCGTCTCACCGAAGGCGTCTGGTTCCAGCCCGAATTCAACATCTACACAAATCTTTACGACGAATCCGAGCATTATTTCTCGTCCGTCGTATGGCAGGCTGGCTTATCTGTTTTCTTCGGCGGCCTTTAATAATTGTTATGGTTTTGCCGGTCTTTTGCCCTGCGGGCAATACGACCGCCTTCACCCGGCTATTGGCTGATGGCCAATACGCCGGGTGTTTGCATTTTGGCTATACGAAACGCAGCGGCGTGTAGCCACCTGGTGGCATATCATCATCCTCGTCATCTTCGTCTTCGCCATCGTTTTCTTCGCCTGTTTCGCTGTCAAAAGCATACGGTTTCAGCTCCGGCATTTCCTCAAGAATGGACATATTCTTGATTTCGTCCAGATTCTTCAGAAAATCGGGCGGCATAAACTGCTGAATCTCTTCGGCGTTAAACACATTGATCCACACGAAGAATTCATCGGTGAGCTGTGACGAAATGCCGCAAACAGCTTCCCATGGAATATCGCAGAAAAACGGTACACCGCCAAAAGACAGACTGGCGCGTATGCCTTTGTCGTCGACGCAGAAATCGGGAATCATATAGCGATAGCTGAAGTTCAGGTGCACGACGTTTGTATTGCACGAATCGGGCACAACCACTCCAGGTCTGTTGCGCAGCAAATGGATCATGGTTACGCCATTTTCCAGCAGTGCTTCCGCGACTTTATAATGTGAAATTTCCTCATTTGCAGGAATCAGTTTCATAATGGATCCTTGGTCTTGGCAAAAAAATAGCGAGCAGAATGCTCGCTATTCTTCGGTGCGCAATGCAAATTAATTTGCCGCAGGTGCAGCAGCAGGTGCAGCATCAGCAGCAGGTGCAGCAGCAGCAGGTGCAGCATCAGCAGCAGGCGCAGCCGCAGGAGCAGGTGCAGCAGCTTCAGGCGCAGCTGCAGGCGCAGGTGCAGGTGCAGCAGCAGCTTCAGGCGCAGCCGCAGGCGCAGGTGCAGCAGCTTCAGGCGCAGCCGCAGCAGCATCTGCTTCCGCATCATTCTCCGGTGCTATCGGCGCAAGAATGGCTTTCATGGCATTATCAATATCGGCATTTTCCGGCGCATTCTGACATTTATTGAATGCGGTCATCTCAATGGCGATATCGATCAGGCGCTTTTGATTCGCCTGATTGATGCTCTTCTGAACTTCATCCGGATAGTTTTGGAGAATCTTGGTGCTGAGCAGTTTTGGCTTAATGGTTGGATCTTCTTTAAGCTTGTTCAGTTCGGCGAGTACTTCGGCGCACGTTTCCTTTTTACCGGCATCCGCAATGGCTGACATGACTGAAAGCAGATTGTCAACAGCGGCTTGTGCTTCGGGAGGAACTGGCGGAAGTGGCGCAGCTTCGGGTAATGGAGGTGGAACCGGTGCTCCGGGAGGCGGAGGAACAGGAGCACCAGGAGGCGGAGGAACAGGAGCACCTGGCGGTGGAACTTGGGCATCTGGTGCTGCAGGCGCTTGGGCAGCAGGTTGCTGCTGGTCGGCAGCTGGCTGATTATTCGCGGCATCGTCAGCTTTCTTGCCGCATGCAGCAAAAACTGTGCAGGCAACCAATATACTGGCGATAACGAGTGAAGCTCGTTTAAACATCTGCATTTCTCCTTACGGAATCTGAGTGATCGAATTGTCCAATCCTTTTTCTTATGAAAATACGACAATTCCCCGACTTTATATGCTGCATTCAGTTCTGATGCAATCAAATATCAAAAAAAACGCTGCCGAATGGCAGCGTTTATGGCTTGTGGAGGACAACTGCTAATATTTGTCATCCTCATCTTCGTCTTCATCCTCATCTTCATCGTCATCGTCGTATATGCCAAAGCCATATTTATCAAACTTTTCATCGTCGTCGTCATCGTCATCATCGTCATCATCGTCATCATCGTCGAAATCATCGTCGTCGAAATCATCATCATCGTCGAAATCGTCGTCATCATCGTCGAAATCGTCGTCATCATCGTCGAAATCGTCGTCATCGTCTTCGAAATCGTCGTCATCGTCTTCGAAATCGTCGTCATCGTCTTCGAAATCGTCGTCATCGTCGAAATCATCATCATCATCGAAATCGTCGTCGTCTTCGAAATCGTCGTCGTGCTTTTTGCCTGCAGCCATAAGCGGCAATTGGAAAGGATTTGTGACATCGTCAGTCATAAAACAGGCCGGCGAAAACAAGGATGATGTCGTATCTATGAGTTCTGTTTGCATTATATTTTCCTTTATAGCTGAATTGTTGGTTAAAAATCGCTGCATGCGCAGCGCTGTTGTTTACTACAATACTGATGGTTTTAATTAAACAGGTATTTTCAATTTTTTCACACGTGATAAATGATGTGCTGAAGATTGGCTGTATGTGCTGTCCGGCATGATAGCCATTGGTTAATAATAGGCTCTGTTTAATGAACGTGGATATGAAAAGGCAAAGTCGTTTGCTTCACGGCTTTTAGCTTATCGCTTATGGCTTATAGTGCTCCTTGGACAACTACAAGCTATAAGCCACAAGCTATAAGCCTGTATTTCCCGACATCGGTGTGAAAGCACTATCCACACTGGTTAAACATAGCCTAATAATAAAGAGAATGGGCGACACAAATGAAGAATAAAAAGGAAACGACAGAACGTGCGGTGCTTCGGGCTTTTTTTAATTCGCTGGTGGTAAAGGACGAAGGCATCAGATGGCGGCAATTCAGATTCGATCGACAGGCGCTGGCACAGCATTTATCGCAGCTTGGGTCAGTACCTCAGCGTTTGGTGGATGAAATCGCCGGACGATATGGCGTGAGTGTGTTGCGTTCGGATCCGCTGAAATTGCGGATTTATGGGTTTGAACGGCAATTTGATCGCCAGACCATTGGCGAAAGTCTTGGTGCCATCGGTGTTCAGTTCTTTCCGACCAGACATAGCGCCAATCGATCGGCATACGAATCCGGGCGCGAGTGCGCATATTTTGGCTATGGGCCGATGGAATCTCAGTTCTTCGATTGCCCGGTCGCTCAGGTTTGTGCCGCGCTGAATGGTCAGTCCGAAGTGCCGGAAAAAGGCACCATATTGCGGGATTTGCGCGAAGGATTCGCCGAAGATCGCACCGTAATTGAGATGCTTTCGGATGACACTTTCTTTGCGCATAAACTTGCGAATTTCGGGGAATTATCGGCGTTCCAGGAAGACCTGCGCCGCAACCCGCTGTCGAAAGAAGTCGAAGACAAGTGCGAATCATTTATCAATCGCCGCGTGACGATTGGCGTGCGCGATACGCTGCGCTGGATGATGGGCGCAAGACATCCGCAGTTCGACTGGGATCATGCCAAATCGCTGATCAATGATGCTTTCGGCCACTATGGCAAAGCCAATCTGAATACGCCGCAAATCGTTTATTATTCCTATGATCCGTCTATTCCTGAGGCGGATATCGAAACCATGCTGGCGCATAATTTTGAGGTCCTGGATGCATTCAGACAGGCTCTCGAAAAGGCCGTATCGCAGGATGATGCCGATATCTATCATCTGATTGAACCGAATCTCGAACGATTGGCTGCATGGATTCTGGATATTCACCATGATTACCCGGATTTCGATCTCGAAAGTGCCGGGCGTATCGGCGCAACGACTCAAATCGATTTCCTCGGTCATTCGATTCATAACAAAGTGAGCCAGGAACTTTTGGGCAACGACTCGGAGACCCGTCGGAATATCAACATCCAGGCTCACTTTAAGGCACGCGGGATTGAGCAGCAATGCCTCGCCATGTTATCGGATGCGCAGAAAGAGCGTTTCTATAACGTCGTGGATGATTTGCTTGAACAATACAATGCAGAACAAGGGGTGGCGGGCGCACATGGCGTGATGATGTATCGCCGCATCCCATGTGTTTTGTTTATGATCCAGGATCAGGGAAATCCGGTTGCAAAAGCGGGTGAGCGACTGCTCGATTCGTTTGATATGTCGCAGATGACCGAACTGGAGCATGCCAGTTATATCCGTTCTTTCCCTGAAATTTCGGAACTGTTGCTGGTTTTCTTTGTGCTCACGCTTAGGCACACGATTGATACGGAACATGTTCCCGATCTCAAACCGAGGGATATGATGCGGGATTTCCTTGCACTCGGCTTGTGGGGAACGCGGACGCCAAATATTCGAATTCATTTGTATGTCGATGATTCGCTCAACGATAAGGATTTGGCGGAAAAACTAGCTCGGGCAGAACTGCGGTTTTTGGGGACTGAGCAGGTTGAAATGCATCCGCTCAACCACATCCGGGAAGATGCAAAAGCGGTTCGGTTTGCCATTCAGCATCTGATGCCGCTGATTGAACCGAGTATCCTGAGAAATATTGGGGTTTTCGCGATGGCCCTGGATGAGTTCAATGCCTCGAGCAAGCCGTTTAATCTGGATGGCATGTCGGTGATGCGATATGGCGTCGATGTTTGGCGCGAGATCATGAACTGGGGGCTGAAAGGGTCGGTGCAGGAGCTCTTTACAGTGGCTGAATATTGCGCTGAGAGCAGTTACAATGGGGTACAGCGTGGCCTGAAGGCGTTGACACGGCAGCTGCGAAAGTTGGGTAAAAAATAGAAAACGGATCTGCTGCAGACTACTCGGGATAAACGAACGACCAGCCGGGGCAGAGCCCCGGCACAATCGTTATCATGCGGCGTATCGGGCGCAGCCCGATAGACGCATGCACTGGGCGTATGGCCGCAGGCCATAGCACAGTGAAATATTTGGAACATCGGATGGAATCGGAAGAAACGAACAAGGTACGCCCTGGGCGTCTTTTTTTTGTGTTATGGCTGTTTTCGGTCGTGGCGGGGCTGGTGAGTTTGCAGGTGCGGCTCGCGGTTTTTGGAGGCACGGGCTGGCTGACGTCTGTGAAATATACGACCTGGGGTGGCAGGCTGGGGCTGATTGCGGTTTTTGCGACGATGATGGCGGCGCTGGCTGGGGTCTGGACGCTGCTGTTTGATGGCGTTGGAAGACTGGTGCGCGCGAATTCCGGGCGTGTGGCGCGGTTGTGCGCGACGACGTGGGTGCTCATTATCGTTGCCGACCTGGTGTTTCGGCACAAAGTGACCGAATTGCTGGGCAACGCGTTTAGTTTTTTTGAGTTCGCGTCTGGCGTCGGCGGCGTTTGGCGCATGATCGTGCAGGCGTTCGGATGGTATGGCGACCTGATTATTGGCGCGCTGATTGGGCTTGCAGCGGTTACGGTCGGCGCATGGTTCTTCTTTAAATGGGTGCTTTCGCCGGGAAAACGGCAATGGCTGGTGGATCGCATGTCGAGGCTGGTTTTGATCGCGATAACCTGCGTTTGTCTTGTCTTTGGCTTTCTGTTTATGAGCGTGATGGCTCCGGCTTTTCCCGCGACAAATCGAATGCTTGCCGATGAAACCATGGCTGGCGCGTCTTTTCATTCGCTGATTCACATCGCGACCGATTGGGACGGCGATGGTTACGGAGCCTTTGATTTACCGCCGGATACCGCACCAACAAACGGCGATTACCATCCACATGCCCTCGATATCCCCGATGATGATATCGATCAGGATTTGCTGAACGGCGATTTGAAACGTTCTGATATTTCGCCGCAAATGCTGGATTATATTGACCAAATGGGATCCGCCAATCACACATCCTGGATGCATCGGCGGCATGTCGTCGTCGTGCTGATGGAAAGCGTCCGGTATGATATGCTGGATGCTTCGGTCGACGGACAGCCTGTGATGCCCGAAATGCACCGCATGATCCAACGCGGCGGCTTGCGGGTCGATGGCTTTTTCGCCACGCGGGGATTCACACAGAACAGCGTGACTCAGACATTTTGGGGCGATTATTACGATCCCGGCCATTCCCTCGTCGATGACTTTAAATTGATGGGGTATCGCACGGTCGCTTACAGCGGTGAAAATATGCTCGATGAGGGCTTTGACGAAAGCCTGGGATGGAACCGCGCCGGCGACGTTATCGTCGATCCCCGCAGTATTGCTGCAAATGTCGACCACCATAAGTCTGTTCCCGCAAGCATGCTGATGGATGAGGTCGAACAGTTTATTCGCACCTATGATGCGGCGCAGCCGCTGTTTATGTACCTGTTCTATCAGGATCCGCATTTCCCGTATAATCAGGACAATCCGCCCGTTTTTGCCGACCATCAGGTCAAACGCTCTGAAATCTCGGCACAGCGCCGTTCTTTGCTCTATCGAACTTATGCCGGGCATGTCCACTTTGTCGATAAGGCTGCAGGGCGGCTGTTCGATGCGCTCGAAGCCCGCGGTATGCTGGATGATACCCTGCTTATCTTTGTGAGCGATCACGGCGAATCGCTGTTTGACGACGGCTATTTGCTGGGACACGGCATCGCGATTGGAGACGTGATGACGCATGGTGTGATGGTCGTTTATGGCGCAAAACAGCATATTCCTTCGCTGTTGTCACACGTCGACCTGCGCCCGTTGATTTATCGCGATTTGGCTAATCAGCCTGTCAAACAGCCATCGGTCGTTGCAGAAAATCGCCCGGTGATGCAGTATATCGGCGCAACAAGCGTGCCTTCGGCCATATCGTATCGCTATGCAAACGGCGAGCGTATCACATGGGAATTTGCTTCAAACAGCGCGTGGCGCGAAACCAATAAAATGAGCTGTAATGGGCAAAAACAAAGGTATCATCTCGTTTTCCGCGATGAACCTTCCGATGCAAAGCTGTCGATATCAAAAGCACTTGAACCATCCGGTTGGATGACTTCGCCGATTCCAAACGCGCTCGCCGATGACGAAGTGCAGAGCCTGATTCGATCGTGGGAATACATGCAATTTCACGGCAGAAAATAGCCATGACAGATAAAGCGCATACAGACCATTTGCAAACGTTACAGTGGTATCACTGTCTTTTGCCAAGTGTATTGGTGCATGTGCTGATTATGTATGCGTGGCTTTCGTTTCTGTCGGCGGTGTCGATCGGGACAAAAACAGGGGATTTGCCAATGCCTGTGGTGCGCACAGCGGTCGTAACTGAATGGCGCGAATCACCGAAAATCATTGATATACCTGCGGTACAGCCAGAGACAGATCCCTTCGAAGAAACGGAAGATGTGGTCACAGGGCCCATGATTCAACTGCCTCAACCGGATGCCAGCGAAAAGCACGATATGCAGCCGGATTCGATGGCGGTTCAGAATGCTCCGGATCTGCCAGTCGAAACCAGCCTGCCTGATTCTCAAAATGCCGAACCAGCGCCGCATCTAGAGGCAAGCGCAGGGCCTGTCGCAAATGCTGTTCAAAGTGGCGCAACGGAATCAATATCAAATACCGGCCACCAAAACGCAGACGCGAACGCTTCGGGCGTGTGGCCAAATGATGCGGTCGCCGGCAGCGGCAAGGGAAATCAGCTTCCGGATGAATCCGTGGCCTGGCGCGCATATACCAAAACCCTGTCGGCGCATTTTAAAAAGTTCAAGTTCTATCCGGAAATGGCCCGAAAACAGCGCCTGTCCGGAACCGTCATGCTGGCCGTCGTGATCCGGCGTGATGGCGTCGTCGAAGACGTGCAAATCGAAGAATCGTCGGGATCTGCATTGCTCGATCAGGCCGCAGTTCAATCCGCAGGACGCGCTTCACCCGTGCCGCCCTTTCCCGCTGATGTTTCGGCCGATTCGCGAAAACTTCTCATCCCCTATCGATATCAGATAACGGAATAATTGTATTTGGGTCGCAGGGTTGTGGGGGCCAAGCCCCCTACGGCGCTATTTGCTGTCGCAAATACGCGCCTACCCCCGTGCGGGGCATCGCCCCGCAACGCCCCAACATCGCTTTAAGCTTTATTCTAGAATGTAGAAATTTCACAACTCATAATCCCCGGTTATATCAGCATTCGCTGTTTACCTGCGGTTTCCTGCGCACTGGAACAATACTGTTCGAGATACCGATCAAAACAGGCATCCATCTGCTTTTGCAGACTTTTGCGCTCAATACAGCTCGCCGTATGACTCTGTTTGGAGAGAGAGACAATCTTATCGGTGAGGTATCTTTGTGATTGGCCTGGTGAATGAAGCAGATAGGGCAATTCTTCAATCACCCAGGCAAAATAGCGTCTGTAGCCGTTTTGCGCATGTGCGGCCCGCGTATAGCACCACTCACGAACCAGATGTGAATTGAGATATGCAGCGAGTAAATAGCCGGTATAATCGTCTTCGACGGGAATATAGTAAATGGTATTGAGGGGAATGCATGATTTATCGCGAATATAGCATGCTTCCAGTCTTTCGGATATATCGCGCCAGACGACTTTCATAGAATTGAGATGCGTACTGCATCCGCACAAAGCATAGGGATGCGATTTCCGCGCATTTTTGCGCTGCTGTAGCGCCGCTAAGTGGCTGTCCAGCCATAATTGGGCGTGTTCAGGAAAAATATCCATTGGCACTTCCGGGTGCGCGGCATGGTGGGTAAATAGTATCATTTCGTTCGGTTGGTATTGATAAGCCTTTAGTACAGATCCGCGAATGACGGGGTGGAGTAGTGTGGTTTCGATGCGAGCAGATTCGTTTGATCCAAATTGAACGATTGAAAAATCTTTTCCGGATTCGATACAATTTCCAACAAACAGATGGTTGGCGCCGGTGCAAATCCCGCGTTTGATTGTAAATCTGTCCCCCAATTTCAATTGGATCCGTGAGAATCTGCTGTTATCACTTTGTATGCGTTCGGTGGGCCAGCGTATGGATGGCCGCGAGGATGGACGGTTGGGTTGTAATCTTTTTAATACGAGAGAAGCGGGGTAGGTGGATGCATCGAACATGGCTTTCTGATTGGAAATATCTTTGATTTCCAATAGTTCGGCGTTTTTGTTTGTATAGTTTCTAAAGCGCAGATAAGAGGGCGCATAAAAGAGTTTATTGGGAACGAGCATGGAAACAATGCCTTTGTGTCGAACGCATTGCAGCGATTTCTCAACGAATACGGCGCTGATATCCATCGACTGAGATCGCATCCCTTTGCCTGGACGCGCGGTTTGATACAATGTGTGCAGCAGTTTCTGTGATTCGTCTGGCATCCGGTGCATCGAAAACCATGGCGGATTGCCGATTACAATATCAAATCCGCCTTTTTCTATAATATCGCCGAAATGTATATCATAACTGAATCCCGGGGCAAGGGCGTTGAGGGAATGGTATTCGTCGAACTTTTTGTGCTGATTTTTCAGGGTTTCGATATCGGGTAAAGATTGTACAAATGATATTCCCGGATTGGGTTCGAAAAGACTGCGTGGCAGCTGAAGGCTGCTTTCGATCTCACTTTGGTGTTCGTTGCGGATCGCTTCGATGATTTGCTCGGACATCGTGCGGATTTCCTGGTCAATTCTGTTCGCAAGCTGTTTCTTTTCGCTGCCGCTTGATACACGATAGGCCTGCTTGAGCTGCTCGCATCTTTGTCTTTCTTCGGATTGTGGAAGCGGAATGGCGAGCACGTGTCTGAATTGGCTCACGTCAACCAATGAATCGCCGCATCGGATATTGACGTCCAGATTGGGAAGCGTTGGAATCGGCTCGCCAATCTTGTAATGATGTATAATCTCCAGCCATAATCTGAGCTCACACAAATGGTTGGCTTCGGGAATGATATCCACGCCATACAAATTTTGTACGAGTATTTCTTTGGCCAGCGAACCCGGGTGATACGGTTTTCCAAGATATTGCAGCAATAGCGATCGGAGTTTGAATAAGCATTGGTGCGCACTTTGGAGAAATGCGCCGCTGCCTGCTGCCGGATCAAGGATGGTGATCTTTTCCAGCTGTTGCTCGATTTTTGCGGCGGTATCCATATCAATCGTATCCACTTTGCCCTGCACACACAACGACTTTGCCTGGCTTTCCGAAAGCTGGTTTTCTGTCAGCCAGTGTATCATCGTATTTTGTACGATCATTTGGGCGTATGGCATCGGTGTATAAAATGTGCCTGTAATGGCGCGCTTTTGTTCAGACATCAGGGATTCAAAAATATGGCCAAGCATCATGGGATCCAGCTTGTCCGAGTCCGATTCGTCCAATGCACTGCTATAGGTATATTTGTCCAAAAGAACTTCTATAATTTTCAGCCAGCAGGTATTTGGGGCGGATAAATCCGGGTTTTCTGTTTCCAACCGGGTCTGGGTAAATAATCCGCCGTTTAGAAAAGGTATATTTCCAAAAGACAGTGCGCGCCTGGATCTTTGTTCGATGGGGCGATTCAGTGTCTCAAAAAATAGTGGCTGCAGAAAGTCTTGATATACAGATTGGCCTTTGAGACTCGTTTTGGTCGCTTCTTCCTGTACAAACGATAATCTGCCATCCAGAATATATCTCGATGAAACAAAAGAAATAAATAGTAATCTCAGCAGATTGGTTAAAGCCAGTGCCAGCCGAATCGATTCCGTGTCGTTCAGCAAACCAGTCCATGCGCTCGCGAGTTTTTTATATTGTATTTTAAAATCCGAAACAAAACGGCGTTCCATGCGTTGTTTACCGTATTTTCTGTCAATTTCAAACGAAAATTCCGGCAGCGTCCCCAATCGTCCGGCATTCCATAAATCGGTCGCCGTTTGCCATGGAATATCGCGTCCTGCGACTGGTACTTCGTCCAGTATGGATTGTATATAAATGTCGATAATATCTGGCCGCGCATCTGAAATAACCACAATCACGGCATTTGGGTGCTGCTTCAGAAACGATTTGCATTTCTGTTTGATCTGCTTGTCACAGCTTGTAGAATACAAGTCGAAAATGGTATTGCTTCCAATATAACGAAATGGATAGAAATCCGTCAGATTTCTTTGGGCGAGGTTCCATTCGGAATGGATGCGACAAAACAGTTCCGGATTCAGGTCTTTCATATTGCCTCCATGGCTTGCGTGTGTGTGACACACTATATATGTGGCAATTTGAAAAAAATCGGACGAAAATTTATTTTTCAGTGTGTTTTTTGTGTGGATATGGCAAATATGGGATGGGTGATTGGTTCGGGGATCGAACTATAAGCCATTAGCGGGGTCTGGGGCAGAGCCCCCAGGGGCGTCGAGTTCTAAAAATGATTGACCGTATTGTACTTTCAAAAAGCAGATGGATGCTTGAGATGACAGCCCTGAAAGGGCGACAGTGTACAGCCGGGGGTGCAGCGTTAGCGGAACCCCCGGATCATAGATTTCCAAGGATTTTAGCCCTGAAAGGGCGACAGAAAAGAACATGCCAAAATAGAACTCGACGGCCCT
>JAEEGL010701895.1_pt1 | contig 22215 bp, 13 predicted proteins | sample 9134231 | NCBI WGS metagenome assembly JAEEGL01 (sample SAMN16246548, study PRJNA631951) | gut metagenome | biome: gut microbiome; feature: rumen; material: fiber-attached | host: Bos | place: Iran: Karaj | collected 2018-10 | reverse complement strand
ATGTGTGCTGTTATTTGATGCCAACGAGACAAAACATGGCGTGCTACATGGTAATGGCGTCTACAGCGTTGCCGTGGACAGCTGGAAAAACATCGTAATTGGTTCCTATTCCGGTGGTATCGACATTGCACGACCTATCGGCAGCACCACAGCTATCTACCGCCACGTGGCAAATGAACAGCAGAGTCTTTCAAACGATCATGTGAACACTGTGATACCATTGTCGGAAGAATATGTTCTGATGGGCACCGACAATGGTATCAGCATATTAAATTTCAAGACGGGACTATGGCAGCATTGTTGTCAAGGCACAGTTGTACTAAACGCCAGTCAGAAACCTGATGGAGGCGTGCTTGTTTCCACCTATGGCAAAGGTATCTATGAGATTGACAGAAATGCCAATGTCACCCATATTTATACAACAAGCAGTAGTCTGTTGACTGACGACCACGTCTATGCAACACTCTATGACAAGGATGGCGGACTATGGGTTGGCTCATTAAATGGTGACTTGCTATACAAGCCCAATCACCCATCAGCCACCACCAATTATTATTATCCTATTCACGATGTTCAGTCTATCACCCAACTGGCATCCGGTCAGATAGCAGTTGGTACAGCATTTGGTTTGAAACTCATCACTCCTGGCAGCGAAGATATTAAGGAACTAAACTACGCACCTTCAGAAATCACCGATGTCAACCCCTTTGTCAACCATCTGCTAACAGTAGGTTTAGAATTATGGATAGCCACTGACGGCGGTGGCATCTATATCTATCATTTGGCCAAACATGAGAGCATACAGATTACTACCGCCAACGGTCTTCCCTCTAACTATGTAAGAAGTCTAGTGAAAGGAAAAGACGGCCGCATATGGATTGCCACCGATGAAGGTCTTGCATTTGCAAAATCGGACAGTCCCCGCAATGTGATTAATGTCAACTATTGCTACGGACTAAACAGGGAGTATTCTAGGGGCGCAGCACAGAATCTGCCTGGAGGAGATATTGTATTCGGAACCACAACCGGCGCAGTAACCATTCATCCCGAGAATGTGCAGTCACTCAACTATACAGCTAAGATTGTTATCCTTGGCATCAGTTGTGACGAGGATCAGGAGTCACTTCAAAGCAACCGTTTCTTCTCACTGCTGGAGGATGGAGAGATTCGATTATCATATCGTCAAAGCACTTTCGACCTGTTATTTGAAAGTGTCAATATGCGCAATCATTTCGACATAGCCTATCGCTATCAAATAGGAGACGGAGAATGGAGTCAGCCTACAGACCAACAATATATCCGCTTTGTCAATGTGGCACCAGGCGAGCACCAGCTCACATTGCAATGTATCAGTCGTACAAGTGGAGCGATAATCGATACAAAGACGCTGACTATCATTATTGCACAACCTTGGTGGAATTCATGGTGGATGCGGTGTCTGTATATCATCTTCATCATCTTCCTCTTCTATAGTGCATGGTGGATTTACCAACTGCATGAGAAATACATGCGACTGACAATTGGACAACTACAAGCCGTGAAGCCAGCCATACTCAACACCTCGGCCTCGCTCGACAGTGATACACAAGGACAGACCACTGAAGAGGAAGATGGTGGCAAGGAGTTCGTAGATAAAGCCACCCAACTGATTGTAGAGCATCTCAGTGAGTCGGACTTCAACATTGACCAGCTCTGCCGAGAAATGGCTATGAGTCGCACGCTGTTCTATGTCAAGCTGAAGTCATTTACCGGAAAATCGCCTCAGGATTTCATCCGCATCATCCGATTGGAACGCGCTGCTTCCATGCTGCGAAATGGCTATAACGTTACAGATGCCGCAGCACTGACAGGCTTCGACAACCCGAAGTATTTCAGCACGGTATTCAAGAAATACTTCGACGTTTCACCTTCGAAATACCAGAAATAAGGTATAAAATCTATCAAAAAAGGGTTTCAAAACTATCACTTTTCAGTTTTGAAACCTTTTTTGAATGCTATAAAACCTGCCCAGAACGGAAAAGACGTACTTTTGCAACCAGAATTTCAAAACTATAAATAAGAAGTACACAGATGAAACGATTAATTTCTACACTACTTTTTTCCGTGTTGGCCTCATGCTGCATCATAGCATGTGACAGTCAGGCATCAGACGCCATTGAAAAGACAACAGCACAGAAGGAACCTACGGCTAAAGAATGGAACCAAGGCGTGATTGGATGGAACTTGGGCAACCAGTTCGAGTGCTCAGCACCTGGTCAGGACGGCGAGTCTATGTTAATAGGTAATCCCGATGGTAGCATCAAGGCCGAGACGGCATGGGGCAATCCTGTTGTAACAAAGAAAACCATTAAAGCAGTAAAGGAAGCCGGATTCAATGCTATACGCATCCCCATCCGCTGGCAGTGCCATATCACCAACCCCGCAGCCATGAGTATCGACAAAGCATGGGTTACGCGTATAAAAGAAGTGGTGGACTGGTGTCTGGCTAATGACCTGAAGGTTATTATCAATACCCACCACGACAAATGGCTCGAGGGTCGTCCCACTAACATATATAAAGAGGAGAACAACCAAAAGTTGGCACTGCTGTGGCTGAATATTGCCAGCGAGTTTGCTGCTTACGACTACCGTGTGGCTTTTGCAGGCACTAACGAAGTACATATCAAGGACAACTGGGGCAAACCCACTGACGAGAATCTGGCCGTACAGAATTCTTATAACCAAACGTTCATTGACGTTGTTCGTGCCACTGGTGGCAATAATCTAAAGCGTCACCTTATCGTGCAGACCTATGTGTGTAACCCCGATTTTGGCATCAACAATGGTGACTTTATCATCCCTACCGATGTCGAAGGCAACAATTTGGACTATATAAGCGTGGAGTTTCACTACTACACGCCTTGGGACTATGCCGGCGAGTGTAAATATAACTTTTGGGGAGAACCCTATAAAAGTAAAGGTGAGGCATCACCAAGCGACGAAAAGACCATGACAGAGTTCTTTGACAAGGTAGTGAACACTTGGAGTAATAAAGGGCTAGGCATCGTCATGGGTGAATGGGGTGTTACCGATCGTCAGAAGGCTGGTCAAACAGACCTCATCCACGAAAACATGACCTATTATTGTAAGTTCCTAGTCAGCGAGTCTAAGAAGCGTGGTTTTTCCACTTTTGTATGGGATAACAACGCTTTCGGTAGCGGGTCTGAGCATTTTGGCATTTTTGACCGCAGAGCCAACATGAAGGTGAAGGCCGATTGGATTCTCAACGGCATTATGGAAGGAAAACAGAAATAACGAGATAACGTAATATCGACATTACAAAACATGAGAAGAATTGTTTACAGCCTTGCAGTGTTGATGATGTTGACTATCACTGCCTGCACAACGAAGAGTGAGAATAAGAATAGTGTGAACAACTTCCGAATCCAGCACGGAACGAACGTAAGCCACTGGCTGTCACAAAGTGAGGAACGTGGTGAAGCTCGTAGGCAGCACATTCAGGAAGACGACTTTGCCCGTCTAGATTCGCTGGGATTTGACTTCGTACGCCTGCCGATTGATGAGGTGCAGTTCTGGGATGAAAACGGCAACAAGTTGCCAGAGGCATGGGAACTGATGACTCAGGCCATTGAATGGGCTGAGAAGCATCACCTACGCACCATCGTTGACCTGCATATCATCCGTTCGCACTATTTCAATGCTACTCTAGAGGGCAGAGGCGATGAGAACACACTCTTCACTTCCGAGAAAGCCCAGCAGGACCTCATAGAGATGTGGTATCAGTTATCAGACGTACTGAAAGGCTATAGTAACGACTCCGTGGCCTATGAGTTCATGAACGAACCCGTAGCGGATGACCACGAACAGTGGAACGAGCTTATTGTAAAGGTTCATAAGGCATTGCGCGAGCGTGAGCCACAACGCACACTGGTTATTGGCAGTAACATGTGGCAGGGCTACGAGACTATCAAGTACCTGAAAGTACCTGAGAACGACAAGAACATCATTCTCTCGTTCCATTATTATAACCCGATGATTCTGACGCACTATGGCGCTTGGTGGACGCCAATAGGCAAATATACCGGTAAGGTGAACTATCCTGGTGTACTAGTATCAAAGGAAGACTATGAAGCCGCTCCCGACACGCTGAAGCCTCTGTTAGAACCCTATCTGACACAGGAATGGAATATCGACAAGATCCGCGCTGACTTTGCAGATGCCATTGCCGCTGCAAAAAAATACGACTTACAACTGTTCTGCGGTGAGTGGGGTGTCTATGAGCCTGTGGATCGTGATTTAGCTTATGCGTGGACAAAGGATATGCTGACAGTGTTCAAGGAGAACAATATTGCCTGGACTACATGGTGCTACGATGCCGACTTCGGTTTTTGGGATCAGCACAAACACGAGTTTAAAGATAAAGGATTAGTAGATCTTTTGATGGAAAAATAAATTGAAAATTGTAAATAGTTAGATTGTAAATGAATAAGACTTTTGGATATTTCGACGACAAGAACCGCGAGTATGTCATTACAGACCCTGCTACGCCGTTTCCATGGATTAACTATTTAGGCAACGAGGATTTCTTTGGATTGATTTCTAACACCGCCGGTGGCTACGACTTCTACAAGGATGCCAAGTTCCGTCGTATCACCCGCTATCGCTATAACGGTGTTCCTATGGATGCCGGTGGCCGTTATTTCTATATCAACGACGGCAAGGATATCTGGTCGCCAGGCTGGAAACCCTGCAAAACCCCACTTGACAGCTACGAATGTCGTCATGGCATGAACTACACACGTATCACGGGTAGCAAGAATGGTGTGGAGGCGAGCGTGCTCTTCTTTGTTCCACTGAAGACATGGGCTGAAGTACAGAAGTTGACACTGAAAAATACCACGAAAGAAGTGAAGCGCCTAAAACTTTTCTCTTTCGCAGAATGGTGTCTTTGGAATGCAGCCACGGATATGGAGAACTTCCAGCGCAACTGGTCAACAGGCGAGGTAGAGATAGAAAATGCCACCGTTCCCGAAGGTTCTCCTTCGGGTCTCAAGGGTCTCACCATCTACCACAAGACGGAATACAAGGAGCGCCGCAATCACTATGCCTACTATGCACTGACCAACGCTAAGGCAGACGGCTATGACACTGATCGCGAGTCGTTCATCGGTCTTTATAATGACTTCTCTAATCCTCAGTGCGTAATGGTTGGAAAGCCTGCTATGAGCGTAGCTCACGGATGGAGTCCCATAGCTTCACACTATGTTGAGGTGGAGTTGCAGCCAGGCGAAAGCAAGGATTTTATCTTCGTGCTGGGCTATGCCGAGAACGAACAGGAAAAGAAATACGTATCCGACGGTTCTTCCGTCGAGGGCTTAATCACCTCTTTAGGTAACTTAGATCATACAATTATAAATAAGGAGAAGGCTCATGCTGTCATCGAGCGCTTCTCAACAATAGAGGCTGTAGATGCTGCCTTCGTTGAACTGCGAGAGATGTGGGACGGCTTGCTGAGCAAGTTCACCGTGAAAAGCGGTGACGAGCGTATGGACCGCATGGTGAACATCTGGAACCAGTATCAGTGCATGATCACATTCTGTTTCTCACGCTCGGCCTCATTCTTCGAGAGCGGTGTGGGTCGTGGCATGGGTTTCCGCGATTCGAACCAAGACTTGGTGGGCTTTGTTCACCAGATTCCAAGTCGCGCTCGTCAGCGCATCATCGACATCGCTTCAACACAGTTCCCCGATGGTGGTTGCTATCATCAGTATCAGCCCCTCACCAAGCGTGGTAACAACGATATCGGCGGTGGATTCAACGATGACCCCTGCTGGCTTATCTTCGGCACTGTAGCCTATATCAAGGAAACAGGCGATTTCTCTATCCTCGACGAGATGGTGCCCTGGGATAATGAACCTGGTACAGAAGTCACGCTTTTCGAACACCTGCGCATCTCGTTCAACCACGTAGTTGAGAACCTAGGCCCCCATATGCTGCCCCTCATCGGTCGTGCCGACTGGAACGACTGTCTGAACTTAAACTGCTTCTCATGGGATCCCAATGAGAGTTTCCAGACCACAGAGAACAACAGCGAGGGTTCTAAGGCAGAAAGCCTGATGATTGCCGGACTCTTTGTGCTAACAGGCAAAGAGTATGTGGAACTTTGCAAAAAAATCGAAAAGCACGATGAAGCGACCCGTGCCCAAAATTGTATCAATGCAATGATTGATGCCGTGAAGAAACATGGTTGGGACGGCGAATGGTATCTGCGCGCATATGATTTCTATGGTAACAAGATTGGTAGTAAGGACAACGAAGAAGGTAAAATTTTCATTGAGAGTCAGGGATTTTGTACGATGGCCGGCATCGGACTCGAAGATGGTATGGTCGACAAAGCCCTCGACTCTTGTAAAAAGTACCTTGACTGCGAGCACGGTATGGTGCTCAACAATCCTGCCTTCACCCGCTATTATGTTGAGATGGGTGAGATATCCAGTTATCCCGCTGGTTACAAAGAGAACGCCGGAATCTTCTGCCACAACAACCCCTGGGTGATTATCGGCGAGACCGTAGCCCGTCGTGGTAATGATGCTTGGGAACACTACACCAAAATTTGTCCTGCATGGATTCAAGACCAGCAGTTGCACAAAGTAGAGCCCTATGTCTATTGTCAGATGGTGGCAGGAAAAGACGCTGCCAAGCCTGGCGAGGGCAAGAACTCTTGGCTCACGGGTACTGCAGCTTGGAACTGGCTCACTATTACGCAATACATTCTGGGCATCCGTCCCACCTACGACGGCATCGAAATTGACCCCTGTATTCCTTCTTCTATGAAAGAGTATCACGTGCATCGTGTGCTGCGCGATGCTGAGTTCGACATCACCGTGAAGAACCCAGAAGGCAAGGAAGCTGGCGTTAGCAAAATTGTGCTCGATGGCTTGACTATTGAAGGAAATGTGATTACCGCCACTCCTGGCAAGCATGTTGTTGAAGTAATCATGTAAGACTATGGCACAGTTAAGAGAAAAGATAGGCTATGCTTTGGGCGACGCTGCCGCAGGAGGTATCACATGGAAGGTGATGTCTATTGCTTTCCCACTGTTCTTCACCAATGTCTTTGGTCTGACAGTGACCGACACGGCAACGCTGATGCTTATAGCACGATTATTTGATGTAGTCACCGATCCGGTGATGGGTATGCTGGCCGATCGCACACAGAGCCGTTGGGGAACCTATCGTCCGTGGATTATCATCGGAGCCATTCCCTTTGGTCTCATCTTTGCATTGTTGCTCTACACACCAGAGTTCGGTCTTGAGGGCAAACGCATCTGGGCCTATACGCTCTATCTGCTAATGATGGTGGTATATACGGCTGTAAATGTGCCTTATGGCTCACTTCTGGGCGTGATGACCAATGATGATAATGAGAAAAACCAATTCTCCAGCTACCGTATGGTGGGAGCCTATGCTATGGGCTTCATCACCTTGTTCTCATTTCCTTATCTGCAAAAGCTGGTGGGCGGTAGTGATCAGCACCAGTATGCCGTTCTTGGCGCCTTCTTTGGTGTAATTGCCGCTGCTGGTACCTTGGCCTGTGGACTCCTGACCAAGGAGCGACTGAAGCCTGTACGTGCCGAGAAATTCTCGTTGAAACCTTTCGGCGATCTTTTCCGCAATCGTCCTTGGATTATCCTGACGCTCATTGGCATCTGCATGAACTTCTTCAACGGGTTCCGCTATGCCGTTGCTGGTTATATGTTCGAGTACTGTATGCATGGTGATGTCACCATCAGTGGACTCATCATCAACTATACCGTATTCATGACCTTCGGTGAACTCACCTGTATGGTTTTTGGAGGCGTATCGCCCATCTTCACCAAATGGGTGGGCTCTAAGCGCAAAGCCTTCCTTTGGGCCACAGCTATCTGTATCGTCACCTCGATACTCTTCTTCTTTGTACCGATGGATGCAGCATACATCTGGCTGATGGTAGCCATCGTCATAGCCACCTCTATAGGCATCGGTATCTATTCACCACTATTGTGGTCAATGTACGCAGATGTATCCGACTATGCCACAGAGAAAAATGGCGCCTCGTCAACAGGCCTAATCTTCTCATCAGGCACGATGGCACAGAAATTTGGGACTGCCATCAGTGGTTCGCTGGTAGCCCTCTTGCTGGGCATCGCCGGTTTTATCTCTGGCACCGATGCCGATGGCCAAACCATCATCACTATCACCGATGCCGACAGCGTGAACAACATGATATGGGCCCTGTTCTCAATCTTCCCTGCTATCATCGCTGGAATCATGTTTGTGTTACTTTATGTTTTCCCAATTAAGAAATAAGAACAATAATATAGCAAACTAAATAACCAAATCGTATGAAAAAAATTTTTACTTTAGTGATGCTAAGCATCCTAACTATGATGAATGTTAATGCCACAGAAGAAACACTGTGGGAAGGTGATTTCTATGTAACCTGGGCAGAAGGAAACGATGAAAGTCACAAAGAGTGGGGGAATTATAATGAAGACCCAACTCTAAACCAAGATATATCATATCATTTTGTGGCTGGTACCAAGATCAATGTCTATCTTAAGGTCAATGACATGCAGCACAATGGCGAGGTGTATCACAAGTGCCAGTTTGACAACTGGGACTGGCAAGCTCTCCCAGGACTTGCAGCAGTTGAGTTTAGCGAGGATAAAGTGGTAACGATTGATGTTACAGACGAACTAGCTAACGCTGTAGCTGCTAAGGGTTTCCGTTTGCATGGTCATGGTTTCAACGTGGTAAAGGTTACCAAAGGCGAAATTGAAGGAGAGACTCCTGCAACGATAGAAGATTTGGAGGCTGCCGTGCTTTGGAGTGGAGAACATACAATCTCTAATTGGAGTGGTGAAGGTGGTATAAAGATAAACCTTGAAGAAAATGGTATCAATAAGGCTTGTAACCTATATTTGCTGATAGAAAACTACACTGGTGGTAATCTTCGCATGGTAATGAACAGCGGTTGGGTGGAGTATCCGTCAAACGAATATGACCATCTCCAGAATGTCGATGCCGACAACGTGGTAAAAGTTGTTATGACGCAAGATTTCGTAGATAATGTTATTAACAGCGAGTATAAGGAGATTATCTTCTGGGGCAACAATGTGACAATTAAGAGCATTGCTACTACCAAGAATGCTGCATTAAATCATACCACAGCTATCAGCAGCATTTCCAGGAAAATGCCAGAAACAGAAGGATACTTTAACTTGAAAGGCCTGCGCATTACCCATCCTACGAAGGGACTTTATGTTAAAAACGGCAAGAAAGTAATAGTAAAGTAATAGTGTGAATAGATAATTCATTAAGCTAATAAATATTACCACAAGAACAATGAAAAAGAAAGCAATTCTTCTCTATCTGCTTAGTGCAGGCATGATGTGGATGCCGATGGTAAGCTCCGCCGAGACACATCGCATCACACAGGTCACCGCAGTACCGGACGAAGGCCAGATTACTGGTATCGTAGAAGATGCTGACGGTCCCATGATTGGCGCTACCGTTAAGGTTATTAAATCAAATGTCGGTACTGTTACCGACCTCAACGGAAAGTTTGTCGTTAAGTGTAAACCCGGCGACATGTTGGAAATCAGCTATGTGGGCTACACAACCATCAAGGTTCAGGCCAAGAATGGCATGAAAATCAAATTGGAAGAGGACAAGACACAGTTGAGTGAAGTAGTAGTAACAGCCTTAGGCGTTAAGCGCGAACGCAAGGCACTGGGTTATGGTTTGGCAGAGGTGAAAGGCGAAGAGCTTACCAAGGCCAAGGAGACCAATGTAATGAACTCACTGGCAGGTAAGGTAGCCGGACTAGTAGTCAACCAGACTGCTGGCGGTAATTCTGGTTCTACCCGTGTCATGCTGCGTGGTAACACAGAGATGACAGGCAACAATCAGCCCCTGTATGTTATCGACGGTGTGCCCCTCGACAATACAAACTTCGGTAGTGCCAGCACTGAGGGTGGCTATGACCTCGGTGACGGTATCTCAGCCATCAATCCCGATGACATTGAGAACATGACCGTGCTGAAAGGTCCTGCCGCCGCAGCTCTTTATGGTAGTCGCGCCTCGCATGGTGTAATCCTGATTACCACCAAAAAGGCCGAGAAGGATAAGATTGGTGTAGAGTATAACGGTTCTATGACCATTGATGTGCAGAATGCGCAATGGGACGACATCCAGCAGATTTATGGTATGGGCTATGGTGGTCAGTTCAGTAAGACGGCTACTTCTGGTACTAATAGCAGCTGGGGACCTAAAGCTGATAACCAGTTGGTGGAATACTTCGATGGCGAGCAGCGTCCATTCAAGATGTACAAGGACAATATCAGCAATTTCTTCCGTACTGGTCTGACAGCCCAAAACACCGCCATTCTTTCTGTCAATTCAGGAAAAACGGGCATCCGCTTCAGCTTTACCGATATGCGTAATAAGGACATCCTGCCCAAGACCCACATGAGTCGCGACAACTTCAACCTGCGCGTCAACACATCAATGGGCCCCATCGACCTTGACATTACAGGAAACTATACGCATGAGAATGTAAAGAACCGTCCTGCTTTGGGCGACTCTCAAAGCAACGTAGGAAAGAACCTCATGACATTGGCAGGTACCTATAATCAGGCTTGGCTGCAACACTACCAGACTGAGGATGGCGACTATGCCAACTGGAATGGTAATGATATGTATAACAAGAACCCTTATTGGGATCTCTATAAGAATGGTAACACTTCTAAAAAGGATATCTATCGCTTTACAGCAAAGGCTATCTGGAACATTGATGAGCATCTGAAGTTGCAAGGTACCATCGGTACTGACATGAACGATATGACCTTCGAGGAATATATTGCCAAGACCACACCTGGTAAAACTGCAGGTCAGTTGCAGGATCAGATTTTCAGGAACCGAACCCTCAATGCGGAGTTGCTGGCGCTGTATAACAACCAGTTCGGTGACTTCGATGTCAATGCTACATTGGGTGGCAACATCTTCAAGGTGGACAATCTGACAACAACCTTCACAGGTCTGAATCAGCAGATGAAGAATGTAGTCAGCATCATGAACTATGGCGAGCAGAGCGTTCAGCAGAACTCATACACGAAGCAGATCAACTCTATCTTTGGTTCGGCCAGCGTAGGCTATATGCACACCTATTATCTTGAAGGCACACTGCGTGGCGACAAGTCGTCAACACTGCCCACAAACCATAATGTATATATCTATCCCTCGGTATCGGGTAGCGTGGTTTTCTCAGAGTTCCTGAAGAATAAAAACATCGTTAATTACGGAAAGTTCCGTGCATCATGGGCTCAGGTAGGTAGCGACACCGATCCTTATCAGCTCATCACCAGCTATACCAACAGCAAGTACTCGTATTCCGGCTATGCTATGGGACTTATCAGCAATAGCGTGAAGCCAAATCCAGATTTGAAGCCCACAAAGACCAATTCTTTCGAACTGGGTCTGGAAATGAAATTCCTACACAACCGTTTAGGTCTGGATGTTACCTATTATAATCAGGTGTCTAAGAACCAGATTATCGCATTGGCCTCTTCTGCAGCATCAGGTTACTCTCATCGTCTCATCAATGCCGGTGAGATCGAGAACAAGGGTATTGAGATTGCCCTAAATGGTCGAGTACTGCAGATTAAGGATTTTGCCTGGGATGCAGGTTTAAACTTCTCAAAGAATGTCAACAAGGTGAAGTCGCTCGTTGAGGGTATGGACTATTTTGAACTGGAAAAGGCCACCTGGTGTGGTGTTTCAGTCGGTGCCGAGGTGGGCGAGAATTATGGTTCCATCATGGGTAAGGACTTTAAGCGTAATGCCGATGGTCAGGTTATCATCAATACAACGACAGGTCTGCCCGAGGTCGATGATCAGATTCGTACATTAGGAAATGCCTCTTGGGATTGGACAGGCGGTTTCTACTCTACACTGACCTATAAGAACTTCCGTCTCTCTGCAGGCTTCGACGTGAAGGTTGGCGCCGACATCTTCTCAATGTCTATGCGCTCGGCTTATCAGACAGGTAAGGCCGCAGGCACTGTGGCTGGTCGTGATGAATGGTACGCCTCTGAAGAGGCTCGTCAGGCAGCCGGTATGTCATCTGCCGCCTGGTTAGCATCAGGCAATGCCAAAGGCTATATTGTTCCTGGCGTGATTGACAATGGCGACGGCACCTATCGTGCGAACGACATCCCCGTTAACCCCGAGGCCTATTGGAAGAGTGCTGCCGACAATGCTCCAGGTTTGTTCGTCTATGACAATTCTTATGTTAAGTGCCGTGAAATCACCTTCGGCTATACCGTTCCTGAAAAGTATCTGGGTAAGCTGGTGAAGTCGCTGAACGTTTCATTCGTGGCTCGTAACCCCTTCATTATTTGGAAGAACATCCCCAATATCGATCCCGACTCTGGTTATAATACCTCTGGACTGGGTCTTGAGTACGGCTCGCTGCCCTCACGCCGCAGCTATGGTTTCAATGTTAACGTCAAATTCTAAAGAGAAGAAACTATTATGATTACAAAATATTTCAAGAATACCATCGCTGCCTGTTCAGTATGCTGCTTCATGACAGCAGCCTTTACCGCCTGCAGCGACAGCTATATGGAGGGTCTCAACGAAGATGATACCAAGACAACATCAATAGACCCCAACGCACAACTCACAACCTGCCTGCTGCAGACCTACGGTGACTTCGGCATGATGGACACCTACCGTAGTTATATCACAGGCTTTACCCAGCATTTTGCAGGAGGTTGGAACGTCAGCAACTATGCAGGCAGCGTTCATGCCAACGACGACCAGATGCGCCTTATCTGGGATCAGTACTATGGCATTGCCATCAAGAACCTACGTGATGCCATTGCCCATTCGGAAGACAAGCCCAACCTGAATGCCGTACTGCGCATCCATAAGGTTTACCTCATGTCTGTACTGACCGATACCTATGGCGACGTGCCCTGCCTTTCTGTCAACAACAGTCTGGAAGAGAGCGTCTCAACGCCAAAATACGATAAACAGGAGGATATCTATAACTTCTTCTTTGATGAGCTGAAGGCCTGCGTGGCTCAACTGGGCACTGGCAACGACAACATCACTGGCGACGTGACCAACTATGGTGGTGATATTGATAAATGGAAGAAATATGCCAACTCTCTGCGCCTGCGTTTTGCCATGCGTATCAGCGATGTGAACCCCACCAAGGCTCAGTCTGAATTCGAAGCTGCCGCTAAGGATGCTGCCGGCTATATTACCGTAGCAGAAGACGACGCATTCATCAAGTACACCAATGGTCCGTTCACGCTTTATGATGGTGCACGCGACTATGACTTCCGCGTCAATGCCTTAGGAGAGATCCTTTATGGTCAGGATCCCACCTCACCAACTTTCGTCTGCTCTACGCTCTTCGACTATATGAAGGACAATAACGACCCACGTCTGTATAGCATCTCGCGCCATTACAACAACGTGAAGCGTAGTGAACTCAAGCCCGACAAGGAGGGTAATGTAGACCTGACTACCGAGGTCATTGCCTACTTGAAGAAGCAGGGACAGGAAGAGGCACCCTGTAAGCCTGGTGCTGCATGGTGGAACAATTGGATCAGCGGTCCTGGCAATCTTGACGATGTGCCCACCCTGGCCAGACTGGTAAAGATGTACCCCGAAGTGGGCTATGATAAGAACAACTTCCCTGCTCGTATGATGCGTCCGGCATTGTCTATTGACTTCTGTCAACCCGACCGTCCAGGCATTCTTTTCACTTCTGCTGAAGCTGACTTTCTGTTGGCAGAAGCCATCACAAAGGGTTGGAATGTCAGCGGTACTGCCAACGACCTCTTCAAGGATGGTATCAAGGCTTCTATGCAGTTGCTCAACAAGCACTACCTCACCGACGAGTCTATCATTGCTCAGGCCGATATCGATACTTACGTAACCAATATCATGGCCACCAGTCCACTGGCTACTGCTGCCGGTGCCCGCGAGGCCATCAACCTACAGGCATGGATTCTGCACATGATGAATCCTGCCGAGGCATGGGCCAACCTGCGTCGTGCCGACTATCCCGTGCTGATTGACCGTACTAAACTGGATAAGTTTACCAGCGATTTCACCTATGATGACGATAACCTCCAAACCCCTGTCCGTCTGTGTTATCCTATCTTGGAGAAGAAATATAATGGTGACAACTATCAGGAGGCTCTTTCCCGCATGGGTGGCAAAGATAATTGGCATAAACGCCTTTGGTGGGACGTTGCAGACATCAATGTTAAGTAAATTATCGTCGTGATAACGTCATAACGATATAATGTAATAACACAAAAAGAACAACAACAATGAAACTCAAGAATATATTCATCGCTTGTTTGGCTGGCATCGCCTTCACGAGCTGTTCCAATGACGAGGAGGCCTTCTACACCGTTAGCGAAAACGATGCTCCCCGCATTCTGAATACCGACTTTCCCGATGGCGGTTTCAGCATTAACCGCAACGAGAACCTGAAGTTCGAGGTATTGGTTACACCTACTGATTATACCACCGTGAGGTGGCTGGCCGACAATAAGGAGGTCTTTGTAGGTAATAATATCGACCAGGCTTTCGAGGCTGGCGACTACACACTCAAAATTGTTGCTACGACCACGAAGGGCAAAGAGACTTCACGCACCATGAAGTTGAATGTAAAAGCTGTTGACGGTGACCCACAGGCTGCTGATGATCCAGACAACCGTGTGGTAAAGCCAGGCGCTAATGCTCAGTTGCATGGCACCAACATTGCCAACATCAAGAAAGTGGCAATAAACGGTCAACTGTTAGATGCGACCTACGACAGCACGAACGGCTGCTTAGTATATACCATACCTTCCGACATTCCTGCCGGTACCTATCGCATTTCTTTGATTGACGAGGCTGGCCAGTCGTTTGGTGCAGGCAAGATCATCATCGTGTCCAAGCCAACAGTTTCTAAGGCTTCTTTTGCTGGCACGTCAAATGGTTCGCTGACAATCGAAGGCTACTACATGAACGATGTAGCCACCATCACTATTGATGGTAAGGAATGCGCTATCACCGAGAAGAACGAGAGCCAACTGACATTCACCACTCCAGAGTTGGAGGTAGGCGACTATGAGTTGAAGGGTACGACCACCAGTGGTGAACCTGTTCTCTTCATCAACAATGGACAGTTGGACGAAGCAGCCCTGTTCATGGTTTCTGCCGAAAAGATTATCTGGATTGGCGATTTCACCGTAGACTGGGATGGTCCGGAAGATCATAAGGAGTGGAGACAAATCTCACAAGAAGAGTTTGCTACCTTCGAAGTAGGTCATATACTGACAGTCTCACTGAAGCTAGTCGGTACCGACTATCACAAGTATCAGATTGACAACTGGGATTGGAGCTCTTTGCCAGGACAGTCTCCTACAGACTTTAGTGAAGACACCGATGTAGCCATTGAGATTACACAAGACCTGAAGGATGCCGTAGCCGCAAAGGCCTTCTGTATCCACGGTCATGGCTTCAGCGTAGTACGTGTAACTTATAAATAATAGGTATTTTGTTTTCAGGTAACATTTTAGGAGCATCTCGAAAGAGGTGCTCCTTTAACTTTAATTCTCCAAAATAGTTCTTGCATTACAACTTTTTTTCGTACCTTTGGCGTCTGAAACCAACATACTAATAATGGAATTAATAAAGAATCAGCACTTTGAGGGCGAACGCCCATTGTTCGAGTCGCACCACCTGCGGCTGGAGAACGTTACTATTGGCGATGGCGAGAGCGCCATCAAGGAATGTTCGGATATTGAAGCCGAGGATTGCCGTTTCTGGGGAAAGTATCCCTTCTGGCATGTGCATAAGTTCACTATTAACAATTGTCTGTTTGAAGAAGGTGCACGTTCTGCCCTTTGGTATAGCAGCTACTTACTGATGCGCAACACGCGTATTGATGCACCAAAGATGTTCCGCGAGATGCATCATATCCACCTTGACGATGTTGTTATCAATGATGCCGACGAGACATTCTGGCGCTGCCAGTTCGTAGAGGCAAAGAACCTGGAGTTGCATGAAGGCACCTATCCGTTTATGTTCTGTGACTTCGTGCGAATCGATGGATTAAAAAGTGACTCGAAATATGTATTCCAATATTGCAGGAACGTAGAATTGCATAATGCTAATATCGTAACAAAAGACTCTTTCTGGGAGTGCGAGAACGTGAATATCTACGACTCCGTACTTGATGGCGAGTATCTGGCGTGGCACTCTAAGAATGTGCGCTTAGTAAACTGCCACCTCGTGGGCGAGCAGCTTCTGTGCTACGCCGACAATCTGGTACTGGAGAACTGTACCTTCGACAAATCGTGCGACCGTGTGTTTGAATACAGCAATGTCAAAGCCGACATCCGTGGGCATATCGAGAACATCAAGAACCCTTCAAGCGGACATATCGTGGCAGATAGCATCGGCAGCATCACCATCGACGAGAATGTGAAACAGCCTAACGACTGTGTAATAGAAACGAGGCAATGAAATACAACTTTGATGAAATAGTAACGCGTCGCGGCACAGGCTGTGTGAAGTGGGATGAGATGCCCAGTGAGGATATGATTCCTTTGTGGGTGGCCGACATGGATTTCAAGGCAGCGCCTGCCATTCAGGAAGCTTTACGTAAGCGGATGGAGCATGGTGTCTTTGGCTATACCATTGTAGAAGACCCGTACTACGAGGCCATCATCTCATGGTTCCAACGTCGTCATAGCTGGACTATCCATCGTGAGGAGATTCTATATACCACAGGTGTGGTGCCAGCAATGTCGGTAGCCCTGAAAGCGCTGACGATGCCTGGCGAAAAAGTCATCATCCTTTCGCCCGACTACAACTGTTTCTTCTCCAGTATTCGCAATAATGGCTGCGAAGTATTAGAGAGTGTGTTGCAGTTCGGCTGCAACAATCGCTTTGAAGTCGATTGGAATGACTTCAATTCGAAATGTGCCGACGAGAAAACTACCGTGTTCCTGCTTTGCAACCCTCACAACCCCACGGGTCGTGTATGGACAAAGGAAGAGTTGGAGCGCATGAATACCATCTGTATGAAACATGGTGTCAAAGTGGTGAGCGACGAGATTCATTGCGAACTCATCATGCCCGGTCACCGTTTCCAACCCTTTGCAGCCGTGAGCGAAGCCTGCCGACAGAATAGCGTCATACTGAACTCACCCTCAAAGTCATTCAATATCGCAGGTCTGCAGATTGCCAATATCATCTGTAGTCAACCAGAATGGCGCCGCCGACTGGACCGTGCCATCAACATCAATGAGGTGTGCGACGTGAATCCCTTCGGTCCTGTAGCTCTGATGGCTGCCTATAACGAGTGCGAAGATTGGATTGACGAACTCAACGCCTATCTCTGGGAGAACTATACTGTGCTTTGCGATTTTGCCGCAAAGTCCCTCCCCCAATGGAAAATGACACCTCTTGAGGGCACCTATCTGCCATGGGTGGATATCACCGCCACAGGTCTCTCATCTCAGGAATACGCTGACCACCTGCTGAAAGACGCCAAGGTTTGGGTGAACCCTGGCACTATGTATGGCGCCCAAAGCGGCGAGGGCTATATCCGCCTGAATATCGCGTGCCCCAGAGCACTATTATTAGAAGCATTAAACAGAATAGCATCATGCAAATAGACAGAGAACAACGCATACGCAAAGCAGAGGAGCTCTTCATGCAGGGCTTTAACTGCTCACAATCAGTCGTGGCAGCATTTGCCGACATCTATGGTTATACCGAAGAACAAGCCCTGCGTATGAGCGCCGGCTTCGGTGGAGGTATAGGACGCCTGCGCCTGTCGTGTGGCGCCTTCAACGCATTAGCATTGCTGGCAGGCCTGGACTGCGGTTCAGTGACCCCAGGCGATCGCGAGGGTAAATCCTATAATTATAAAGTGGTACAGGAACTGGCTGCGCGCTTCAAGGAAGAGCACGGCAGTCTGATTTGTGCCGAACTGCTGAAACTGAAGAAAGGGGCTCCCCTATCCTACGAAGCCTCTGAGCGCACCGCCGAATACTACAAGCAGCGCCCTTGCGTCAATCAGATTATCTCTGCTGCCCGCATCTACTGCGACTACCTGGAGCAGAAATCATAGTTCAAAACCGACAGCCAGCTGGATACCGATGAAATTCTTCGCATCAAACTTCTTCGGATCCCATAAGTTCTCATAGTTTAGCGGACTATTGGTATAATGACGCCAATACAAAGCTAAACTGAGACTTATCTCATCCACGTCGCCCTCAACACCTATCATTGGATAGATAGATAGGCTACTGGTGTTCATCATGTGATCACCATAATAACGAGCATAACGTTTCGACTGATACAGACGGATGCCATACTCAGCACCGCACCCCAGCGTCAGATACACATCATCTCCCAAGGGCACTATGCGGAAAGAAGCCTCCACGGGTACAACCACCTGTCCACCCACAGGGCGCACATCCTTCGTCTCGCCATTATCCCTGCTATACAACAGGAAGTCAGATACCGTTGCATTTCTGATAAACTCGTATGGTGGGTTGCGATCGAAGAAGCCACGATAGCCCGCACCAAAGCGTAGCTTCAAGTAATCAGACGGTTTACCTATCTCCATATTGGCACGCAAACTACCTGTGAACAGGGGATGATTGGTATCGGCATCGAAGCTAACACCCAGATTGACCACTGGCGACAAGAAATGGCGCTGTGCACTCACCGGCATCGCCATCAGCAATGCCATGAAACTCATCATAAGAAATCGTCTCATCCTCAAGCCTCCTTCTGTCTGGTGCCCATACGTGCCTCAACAACGTTGACCACATAGTCACCCAGTTTCTCACACTCGTTCACAAGATCGATATAAATTGTACCCTCAGCGTAGGTATATACCTGATTGTTTACATCAATGATATTCTGAGCCTTCAACTGGTTACGATAGTTGTTTATCTCGTTCTCAATATTAAACGTGCGGTTCACGTCGTAAGCCTCCTTACGACCCAACATCAACTTATTCATTTGCGTAAGTGCCTGATCGGTGAGCCCCATCATCTGATGCAGATGACTATACTGTTTCTCTATGAAGTGGTCTGCCTTAGCAGAATATTTTCTATTAATGGTACGTGCCATATTGAAGCAGGCATCACCGATAGACTCCAGTTCACTGACCTCACGGAGCATGGCACGAATCTTAGCCTTCGTCTCATCAGAGAGGTGAGCATCACTCACATTCTCCAGATACTTGGCAATCTCCAGTTCCATGTTGTCCGAGATACCCTCGTATTTCTCAATACGTGAATAGAGTTTATTGAAGTCCTGTTCATTATTCTTCTCCTTACGACGCTCGCTCGACGAGAGGTCAAGCAACTCCTGTACCATACCAAACATACGTTGCATACGGTTGGAGAAAGCCTGTATCTCCTTCTGAGCCTCCAGCACAGAGAGTTCCGGTGTCTTCATGAAGCCAGCCGTGATAAAGTGCAGACGGAAGTCCTCTTCCTCGTCCACCTTCTTGGGTTTGATGACCCAGCAGACGAACTTCTCGATCTGGGGAATAAACCAAATCAGGATACCAGCGTTAATCACATTGAAGCCTGAGTGGAAGGCAGCCAGCACGAAAGTGAGGTATTTGTCTTTAGACATATGGGCCATGTCCTGATGGAACATCTCTCTGCCCAAATACTCGACAACCCACTGCACACCCTCAACGAACCAGAAGAACACAAAGAGTATCCAAAGTACGCCGAAGATATTAAAGAACATGTGCGCCAAGGCTGCACGACGAGCCTGCGTGTTGGCAGAGAGGGCAGCCAAGTTAGAGGTGATAGTTGTTCCGATATTCTCACCCAGCACCAGAGCGATACCCATAGAGATAGGCATGGCGCCACTGCCGCAGAGCAACATGGTGATAGCCATCACGGCAGCACTCGACTGTACGCAGAAGGTCAGCACACCACCCAGAAGAAGGAATGCAAAGACGGTGAAATAGGAGTCTTTGGGGAAGGAAGCAAAGAAGCTCAGCACAGCCTCATTGTGTCCCAGGTCCATCTTTTGTCCTGTAAGACGCAGCGTGGTGAGTCCTAAAAGCAGCAGGCCCAAGCCAAAGAGGAAGTCGCCGATATAACGGTGCTTCTTCATATAGATAAGGATAATGCCCAGGAAGAAACCGATGTAGCTGACGATACTGATGTCGAACGAAGCACCCAGCGCCATAATCCAGGCCGTGAATGTGGTTCCGATATTCGCACCCATAATCACAGAGATAGCCTGTGCCAGCGTGAGCAGTCCGGCATTTACAAACGAAACAGTCATCACGGTTGTAGCCGTTGATGACTGCACAGAGGCGGTAACTACCGAACCAGTTAAAAGACCTGTAAAACGATTGGATGTCATGGCTCCGAGTGCATGACGCAGCTGCGGACCAGCCATTTTCTGTAAGGCTTCACTCATGGACTTCATACCAAACATGAGAAGTGCCAGCGAGCCGAGCATGGTGAATAGTGTGAGCATCATAACTTTATGAATGTTCTTTTAGTTTGCTTTTGCGTGCAAAGATACGAAAAAAAATTCATACAATCGCATGTTTGAATAAAAAACTTTTCGTATATTTGCACCCACATGCCCTAAAACGATTAAAATTTTCGCAGATAAAACAACAACAGATATGGAAAAAACTGTAAGAATAACCTGCCTGAACAATGGACAGGACTATGATATCCCTATGGGAAGCAACCTCACCGAGGCCTTCCAGCAGATGAATCTCAGCATGAAATACGAGCCTATCCTCGCGCATGTAAATAATAAGGTGGAGGGAATGCACTACCGCATCTACAAGCCCAAGCGCATAGAATTTCTCGATATCACGTCAGCATCAGGTCAGCGTGCTTACACACGCACCCTGTTCTTCATTCTCTGCAAGGCCGTACACGACCTGTACAATCCCTGCAAGGTGGCTATCGATATTCCCGTGAGCAATGGCTATTATGTGGACCTGAACATCGGTCATCCCGTTACTTTGGAGGATGCCGGACGTATCCGTAAGCGCATGCAGGAGATTATTGACGAGGCAATGCCTATCCATCGTCATGAGACAACAACCAAAGAGGCTATTGAGATGTTCTCCATCCTGCACACCTTCTCAAAGGTTAAACTGCTGCAAAGCACAGGTTCACTCTACACTACTTTCTACGACATCGACGAATACTACGACTATTTCTATGGTGCCATCCTCACCAATACGAAGCAGATCTATCTCTTCGGACTGGAGAAATACTACGACGGTCTGCTGCTGCGTATCCCTTCACACGAACACCCCAACGAGCTGGGTGAGATCATCATGCAGGACAAGATGTTTGGCATCTTCAAGGAGCACCACCGCTGGCAGGACATCCTGGGTATGCGCACCATTGGCGACCTGAACGAATGTATTGATAAAGGCTATAGCTCACACCTCATCCAGATTAGTGAGGCGCTACAGGAGAAGAAGATTGCACGTATTGCTGATGAGATAGCCAACCGAAAAGGCATTAAACTGGTGCTTATCGCCGGTCCGTCTTCAAGTGGCAAGACAACAACCTGTAAACGTCTGTCCGTGCAACTGGCTGTGAACAGTATCAAACCTATCGGTATATCGTTGGACGACTACTTCCTGGATCGTGAACTGACGCCACGCGATGAAAGTGGTGACTACGACTTCGAGAACCTACATGCACTCAACCTACCCCTGCTCAGGGAACAGATGAATGCGCTGTTCTGCGGCAAAGAGGTGGAACTGCCACGCTATGATTTCCCTACGGGCAAAAGCGTAAAGAGCGGCAAGAAGCTCCGTCTGCAGGAAGATAATGTTCTGGTAGTGGAAGGTATCCACGCCCTGAACCCCGAATTGATGGAGGGCGTGCCCCAGGAACAGATTTACCGTGTGTATGCCTCAGCACTAACCACACTGCTGCTCGATAATCATAATTATATCCCCACCACCGACAACCGACTATTGCGTCGCATCATCCGCGACCACAAATATCGTGGTGTGTCAGCACAGGAGACCATTCGTCGCTGGCCATCGGTGCGTAAGGGCGAGAACAAATGGATATTCCCCTTCCAAGAAAATTGCGACCAGATGTTCAATTCCGCCAT
>JAEEGL014143914.1_pt1 | contig 22216 bp, 21 predicted proteins | sample 9134231 | NCBI WGS metagenome assembly JAEEGL01 (sample SAMN16246548, study PRJNA631951) | gut metagenome | biome: gut microbiome; feature: rumen; material: fiber-attached | host: Bos | place: Iran: Karaj | collected 2018-10 | reverse complement strand
TCGACGGTGTTGGGTACGAGCGCTTCCATCTTCTGGCCGCAGCATACGACGTTGACGCCGGCGTCTTTGACCATGCCGATGATGTTGCCGCAGTGGCGGCAGATGTAGAACTGGGATTTCATTCTGTTAGCCTCCTTGATTGATTAAACGCAGGAAGATGTCTTACAGTTCCAGAAGTCCGAGAATGGAATTCTTCGATCTCGGGCCGAATGCACGGGCGGCAAGTTTCCCGTCCTTGAAGACGAGAACGGCGGGAACGGAAGTAATCTCGAACTGTTCTGTGAGGGCCTGTTCTTCATCGATGTCGAATCTTCCGAACTTGATGTCGTCACGGGTCTCAGCAAGACGGTTGATGATATCGTTGTTCACTCTGCAGGAATGGCAGGTGGCGCTGTAGACGTCGATGATAACGGGCTTGGCGGAGTGCAGTACTTCGTGCTCGAAATTAGTTTTGGTGATCGTGATCATAACTGTGTTGTGCCTCCTAATCAGTTGCTCGTTTTATGTGATTAATATTATACCATATGACAGCCCTTAGTTCCAAGCGTTTTTAATAAAATAATACCGTATGGAAAGAATTAACAAATTAAGCGAAGAAAGTTCACAGTTTGTTCATCAGATATTAGCACTCTCGGGTTGACAGTGCTAAAAACGGGTCTATAATGATAATTGAACACAGGAACAGAGATCAAATGAATGACCCCCGTCCCCGATGCTCAGGTAACTAAAGGTTCGCTTACATATAAGGAGGTATGCATCATGTTACCGAGTATTTTTGGAGATAATTTGTTTGATGAATGGTTCGATTTTCCGACGTTCAGAGATTTCCACGACGTCGACCGCAAGCTCTACGGCAGACATGCCGCGCGAGAGATGAGGACCGACGTACATGAACACGAAGACCACTATGAAGTGGATATCGACCTGCCGGGCTTTGCAAAAGATGAGATAACCCTAAGCCTTGAGAACGGTTATCTTACCGTCAGCGCTGCAAAGGGGCTCGACAAAGAGAAGACCCATAAAGGCAAGATCATACGCCAGGAGCGTTACGCCGGAGCTCTCCAGAGAAGCTTCTACATAGGTGAGGGTCTTACCGAGGAGGATGTCACGGCAAAGTTTGAAAACGGCGTTCTTTCTCTGACCATCCCGAAGATGGAGACCAAAAAGCTTCCTGAGCGCAAAACGATACAGATAGAAGGATAATTATTATATCCGTTTGATGACCGGAAAAACCTGAGAAACAGTCCCCGCGGCCCTGCCGCGGGGACGTTTTGTTATCATCGGGATTGACAGAACGGATCAAATGCGATATCAATGAAAACATAACACAGTATACCGAACGATCTGGAGGCGATACCGTGCGAGAGACGGACTATGGATATCTGAATAAGAGCGCTGAGTCGCTGATAAAAGGCGTACCGCACCTGATCGCGAATCTTGCGAATATCTCTGCCCTTATCTACTCCGAACTGGAGGATATAAACTGGGCCGGGTTCTATCTTTCCGAAGGGGAAATGCTCGTGCTAGGGCCCTTCCAGGGAAAGACGGCCTGTATCGAGATACCTTACGGCAGAGGAGTCTGCGGCACGGCGGCTAAGGAGGACAGAACTGTCCTTGTACCCGACGTTCATGAGTTCCCGGGGCACATAGCGTGCGACTGCGCGTCGCGCTCTGAGATAGTCGTACCGCTGCACGCGGGGGGAAGAGTGGTCGGAGTTCTGGATATCGACAGCCCTTCGGAGGGGCGGTTCACGGAGCCTGACAGGTATGGCCTTGAGGATCTGGTGTCGACGCTGGAGCGCGAGCTCTTTTCGTGAACAGGACCTTACTGATGAGAAAGGGGAAAACGGCATATGTATTATCTCATCAAAGATCTGCTGCAGGAGTGCGGCGCTGAAGAGATAAAAGGCGGGGAAGCCCAGTATCTTGCCATCCTCACGTCTGAGGAATGGAAGGAACACAGGGAAGACTTCGACATGGTCATCGACATGGACCGTGAACTGACGGACAGGAGCGAGACGAAGGCTGTAGTCAACTATGATTCGCTGACCGGCAGCTTTTCAGTTCCTGACAGGACGGATTTTTCGCGGAAAGATCACACGTTCGCCTTCGCGCTCGATGAAAAGGGGATTGTGCTTATCGACGACGAGGGCTACGCGCTCGATCTCGTCAGGAAAATACAGCGCACGAAAAAGTGGAGGCTCCCGAGCCTTGAGAGGTTCCTTTACGACTTCCTTGAGGAAATGATAGGCGGCGACCTTTATCTGCTGGAGTCTATCGAGGCGGAGTTGGACCGCACGGAGAAACGCATACTGGCTGACGAGGTAGACAAACTGCCCGCAGAGCTGAACGATATACGGGGCGACCTGCTCGACCTGCGCGCACACTATGAGCAGCTCATCGACTTCGGACAGGAACTGCAGGAGAACGAGAACGGTTTCTTCAAGACGGAGAATCTGCGTTACTTCAAACTTTTCACGGAGCGAGTTATGCGACTGCAGGACATAGCGGCGTCGCTCAGGGAGTATGTCGTCCAGCTGCGCGACCTCGTGCAGTCTCAGCTGGGGGTAAGGCAGAACAAGATAATGACGCTGCTTACCGTAGTGACTTCGATCTTTCTTCCTCTGACGCTCATAGCGGGCTGGTACGGAATGAATTTCCGGTATATGCCGGAGCTGGAGATGAGATTCGCTTATCCGGCGGTTATCCTCGTGTCGGTCGCTATCGTAGTCGGATGCCTTATCTGGTTCAAGAAGAAGAAGTGGCTGTGAAAACAGCGATATCCGTTGCTTGATAAAAGGTTTATCAGTCAGTATTACTGTGCCGGGAAGACGTGAAAGACGCCTTCCCGGTTGTTTTAGCGGCGTACAGAATAAATATTAAGGATACTTAATAAAAATTAACAAATATTAACCAAAAATCAGCCTCAAAAGAGAGGAGCCTAGCATAGCATAGATGCAGGTGCGAATCGTTCGATCAGATTGCCTCGGGACTTTGAGCAAAACGCAGGATGCTGATGTCGCATACCGGACAAAAATGCGGTAATTACGCGAATTCGTTGTAGAACGGCAGAAATATCAGCAGAATCACAAAATGTTAGCATACAAATATAACCAATAATTGTAATATAATGACAATTAATTCTGCGCGAAGAGGCTGAGAACGTATCATAATAGACTAGCTGAAAGCACGATCATCTATGCACGAAGCTATCCAAGCGCGCAAAAACCAGGCTGTAATAGTTAATAAGAACTTAATATAAGATTAAATATTGCTTGACGCAAAGACGCTTGTCTCATATAATTTATATGGCTGTTCAGACGCTTGATCCGTTATGTCCAGCAAAAATATCTCAGGAGGCAAATACACATGACCAAAAAGATGATCGCGATTATCCTTGCAGTTGTGATGCTGGTTGCGGTCCTGGCTGCCTGCGGCGGCGGGAACACTACTCCCAGCGACAACAGCACTCCCAGCAACGAAACACCCAGCAACAATGATAAGAAAGACGATGAAAAGAAGGACGATTCCTCCGCACAGGAGTACACCCAGACTTATGCTCTCAAGTACAGCTCCTATGCTCCCGAAGGGCATCCCACAAACGTGACAATCGAAGTACCGCTCAAAGAACTCATCGAGAAGGAATCCAACGGCCGCATAACCGTTGAAATATATTCCGCAGGTTCTCTTACGACACAGGCCAGCACGCTTGACGGCATCATCAGCGGCGTCACCGATATGGGCTACGACGCTCCCGCTTATTATGCAGGCGTTTACCCGCGCATCGAGCTCTTCACGACCCCCGGCCTCTACTACGGTGACGAGGATCAGCAGAACAAGCTCTTCTATGAATTCAACGAGGCTTATCCGAGCGAGAACTTTGAAAACAACTTCTATCTCCTTGCATGGCAGCCTTCTCCGCTCACTCTCTTCGTTTCCAATAAGCCGATGCAGACATGGAAAGACATCCAGGGATTCTCTCTCCGTGTTCCCGGCGACAAGGTCCCGTACTTTGAAGCTATCGGATGCGCTCCTGTCGTTATGAGCACAGCTGACGTTTACGAAGCTATCCGTCTTAACGTTATCGACGGATGCGCTGTAGCTATCCAGGCTGTTAACACCACCAGTATCTATGAGCTCTGCGACTATGCAACCAGATGGTATGGAGCCACCGGCATGACCGGCTGGTACTTCAGCAAGGAAGCCTATGAGGATATGGATCCCGAGGCGCAGGCCGTTATGGATAAGGCGCGCGACTGGATGCGCGACGGTATGTGGAAAGAGGACAACAACGCTCAGCTCAAGATCGCTGAGGAAAACGTCTTCGGCAAGAACCCCAACTTCAAGTACCTTGACTTTGACGAGGACTGCGTTGCGAAGATGGCTGAAGCTGCAGAGCCTGTTCTCCAGGCCAAAGCTGCTGAAGTCGACGCACTCGGACTCGACGGCACCGGCATCCTCGAATGGATGAGAGCGCATGCTGTCGAGGTCCCCAAAGCCGCGTGATCAGATTATACTGAAAAGTTCATAACTAAAGAATACGGGAAAGACCTCTGCGGCCTTTCCCGTATTTTTGCAAAAACGCGGCCTTTGCATTCGCATCGGCCGCGTTATTTAAATCCTGTCGGTTGGCCTGATCATGAGCCGTGGCCATTCCGCCCGCGACGGCTGAAAAAACGCCGCAGGGATGAAAATCGGGGTTTCTTCACAGGCAGAGGCTCTACCTTCCGGGCAGAGAAGTATTCGTACAGCCGCTCCTGGCTTGCGACGCCTTCCGGTTCCGGAACCTTCGTATAAGTGCCGTCCGGCTGCATGTCCCAGCCTTTCACGTCGTCCTGGCGGAAAGCTTCCATCACCTCAAGCACCTGTTCCCGGATATCCGGGTCAGTGACTTCGACGAAGGCCTCCACACGGCGCTGGGTGTTGCGGTTGAGCAGGTCGCCGGATCCGATGAAGATCCTCTGCTCATCGCCCCTGCCGAAGACGTACACGCGTGAATGCTCGAGGTATCTGCCGATAACGCTGCGAACTCTGATGTTATCAGAGTAACCGGGAAGACCGGGCCTCAGGCAGCAGATCCCCCTGATAAACATCTCTACGGGAACTCCCGCGCGCGAACACTCGACTAGTTTGGCCATGACGTCCACGTCGTTCATCGAATTGACTTTTATGGCGACAAAACCTTCGCTGCCCTTGGATATCTCGTTGTCAAGAGCCGCGAGGAGCATGGGCCTGAAGCAGAGCGGGGAAGTTATGAGTTTCTCCGTAGCCTCGGGGGCCTGGCCTAGAGCGAGCGCTTCGAATATGGCGGTAGCGTCTATTCCGATCTGCCGGTCTGAAGTTATGAGGGAGAGGTCGCAGTACTGTTCGCTCGTTACCTCATTGTAGTTTCCGGTGCCTATCTGGGTTATGTACTTGACGGTATCTCCGCATTTTCTGGTTATGAGACAGAGCTTGCTGTGTACTTTTTCATCCTGAAGGCCGTAGATCACTGAACACCCTGCGTCTTCGAGCATCTCGCTGTAGTCGATATTGTTTTTTTCGTCAAAACGCGCGCGGAGCTCGAGAAGGCACAGCACGTCCTTTCCCTGATCCGCTGCGTAGGCGAGTGCCGCGGCAAGCTTGCTGCTTGCGGCAAGCCGGTACAGCGTGATCCGGATGGATACGACTTCGGGATCATCGGCGGCTTCATAAAGCATTTCTATGAACGGCGTCATGCTCTGATAAGGAAAGCTGAGCAGGATGTCCTTCTTTTCGAGATAGCGGAAATAGTCACCCTTTCGAAGCTGCACGGTGCGCACGCTGTGCCGTTCGGGATATTTCATGCCCGGTGCGGCCGTTAAGGCGCTTCCGAAACCGCGGCAGAAGGGGACGGAAGTCTGGAAAATCTGTTTCTCTGGAACCTTGGTGTATTTTTGCAGGAGTTCCACAAGACGCCTGTCTGCGCGGCCCTGGATCTGCAGACGGACGATCTGCATCCTCTTGCGCTTGCGGAGGAGCTTTTCCATGCTCAGGCGGAAGTCGTCGTCCTCGGCCCGCGAGTTTTCGTCTATGAACACGTCGGCGTTGCGGGTAACGCGGATCGCGCAGGTGCTCTTGACATCATATTTCTTGAACAGGAGAGGGGCGAAATGCCGGACCATCGCGTCGGTAAGGATGATCTTCTGGCGTCCGTCCACCTCGAATACCCTGTATGCGGGAAGACGCGATATATAGACGAGACCCAGATCGGTCTTCTCGCGCTTCTTAAGCATCACGGCGACGTAATCCTCGCGGTTATCGAGGAAAGGCATCGGGTGCTCAGCGTCGATGATGCGGGGCGAGAGCAGATGCCTCGCCTCTGCAAAGAACTTCCTGGCCATGCTCTCGTCGACCTTGGATATTCGGCGGAAGTCCACCAGCTCTATGTCAGCGGCCTTAAGGTCATCCACTACCTTTTTGTATATGTTCTGTTCGGTCAGCTGCTGCTGCTGGACCTCACGGATGATCTTCTTCAGCTGGGTCTGGGTATTCCATCCAGTCTTCTGATCCGTATAATTAGGAAGCAGGATGCTCCTGTGCAGCAGAGCGCCGACTCGGACCATGAAGAACTCGTCGAGGTTGCTCTGGTATATAGACAGGAATTTCAGCCGTTCCAGAAGCGGCACGGTCGGGTCTCCGGCTTCCTTGAGCACGCGAAGATTGAACTGGAGCCAGCTCAGCTCCCGGTCCATGAAGCATGCGGGACCTACCGGGGGAGGACTGGCTTCTTCTTCAGCAGTTTCCCCGTTGACTTCAAGTTCGTCTTCGTCAGGCAGATCCTTTTCTTCAGTCAGGTCCTCAAGAAGGATGTTGTCCGTGTCTTCCATGGTGATATCAGTCGTCCCTTTCTTTGATGGCGTTTTCCAAAGCGTCCACCACGATGCGCAGTGTCTTTATCCGCGCATACAGCTTGTCGTTCGATTCGATTATGTGCCAGGGGGCGAATTCAGTAGATGTCTTTTCCAGCATCTCCGAGACGGCTTCTTCATACTGGGGCCATTTTTCCCGGTTGCGCCAGTCTTCTTCCGTTATCTTCCACTGCTTAGAAGGATCGTTCTGCCTGTCGTTGAAACGCGCGAGCTGGGTCTCCTGGTCTATGTGTATCCAGAATTTCAGAATGACGGCGCCCCAGTCGTGGAGGTCAGACTCGAATTCGTTTATTTCATTATAAGCGCGCTTCCAGTCGTCCTCCGTGCAGAATCCTTCGATGCGTTCCACCATTACGCGGCCGTACCAGGTGCGGTCGAAGATGGCGACATGGCCTGTTCGTGGCAGACGCCGCCAGAATCTCCAGAGATAGTGTCGGGCAAGCTCGTGGGGCTCGGGCGACGCGATGGGGTATGTGTCGAATCCGCGGGGATCCAGCGGATAGGCGAGCCTGCGGATGTTGCCGCCTTTGCCGGCGGCGTCCCAGCCCTCGTAGCAGACGATCACCGGTATGCGCTTTCTGTAGATCCTGTTGTGCAGATCGAATATCTTATCCTGAAGTTTCTTGAGTTCCTTGCGGTATTCATCTTTATCCATCTTTACTGAGAGATCGACATCGGAAAGGCGGGGAGTTTCGTGCATCGGGAAGTACTCGTCGAAAGCCTTTCCGTGATACTTGCCCGCAGCCACGCCTGCAGATACGGTCTCTGTGAGCAGAAGGTAAGCGTCGTAGTTCAGCTTACCGTACTTGGTGCCGTCCAGTACATGCCACGGGAAGATGTCGCTCGTCGCTTCCATGAACTCGCTGTATGCGTCACGGAATCTCGAATAATGCGTATTCTGATACTCGTCGTACTCGGATGTGCGCCAGCTCGTGGTGCTGCTGGACCGGAGCTCGTCCTGGCGCTTTGTCTGCTCTTCCTTGGATATGTTCACGAAGAGCTTGAGGACGAGGTATCCGTTGTCGCGGAGCTGCCGCTCGAATCTGTTGACGGACCTGATCCTGCGCTGGAAAAGCTCTTCATCCGTGACTTTGGTGCATTTTTCGCGTACGGCGCCCTCCATCCATCCGGCGTCCATGAAGAGGAACGTCCCGTCTTCAGGAAGCGCGCAGAAGTACGGATAAAGGAAAGGATAGCGGTTCGCCTCCGCCGTACGTGCCTCGCCGCAGAAAACGCTCGAGAACCGCGGATCGATCTCGCTGATGAGAAGGTTGATGAGCCGGCCCTTTCCCGAGGCGGCCCAGCCTTCCACCAGTACTATGACCGGCAGTTTCGCTTCGCGTATAGAGACCTGCTGGGCGGTGAGAAGTTTCTGAAGACGCTTCGTCTCTTCCTTTCTTGCCTCCTTGTCGAGGCCGTCGTCAGGCCGTACGTAATCCTTTAGCATATATAAACAGCTCCTAACTTCACATAGACGGATTACCGCCGCGGATATAATCGGCAGTATAGATAATATCATTATAAACTATATGCATTGTATTGCAAGCGTTTTCGGACTGTCGGTGGCAGCCGGAGCGCTGTCTTCAGCGTCAACACATAAAGCAAAGAATGCCCCTTTCAGAAGGCAGCCTGTTCGCGAGCGTTCATCGTATCGCTGCCCGTCCGAACGTCTCCGAAAATTGGCGGATACACCGATTGACAAATACTAAATACTTCCATATAATGTTTTTATAAACATGTTCATAAAGGGTGATTCCATGCCTAAGATCATTGAAAACGTAAGAGAACGCGCTATTGCGGAAGCAAGGGAAGTGCTGACCAGGGACGGTTACGCGGCCATGACCGTCCGCCGGGTCGCAAAAGATCTGGATATAGCTCCCGCGACCCTCTATAACTACTTCCCGTCCAAAGAGCATCTTGCTGCCTGCGTGATGCTGGAGGACTGGCGTGAACTGACCCGCGTGATAGAAGATAGAAGCAGCGGTCTTTCCGCCGAAGACACTGTGCGCGCTCTCTTCGACACAGTCAGACGCTTCACTGAGAAATACGCGCTCTCATGGTCGCAGTACGGGACGGAAGCGAGCGCGACTCCTATGCGGAAAAGATATCACTCGGTGCTGGTGGAACAGCTGGCAGGATACATTCGTGCGGCTATGACGCCGGAAGAATCGGGATCGGAACCCTGGCGGCCGCTGTTTCTTGCGGAATTGGTACTCAGGTTCGGCTCGGACGGCGTGAGCGTCTATGAAGACCTGGAACCTGCCGTTAAAAAGATCCTGGATTAAGAGATATACACAGTAGAACCCAGCGCCGGCGGCGCTGTAATATAGGAGGTATTATGAGCAGCTTCAAAGATCTGCGGATAGTGGACAACTTCTATCAGACGTCCCTGTTCTTTCCCATGCCCACGGTGCTTATAAGCACCATAGCTGCCGACGGCTCTACAAGCCTCGGCCCCTACAGCCTCGTCCAGCCTTACTACGTGGCCGGCAAGGATTATTACGCCATGCTCCTCAACTGCCGGAATTCTTCAAATACGGCGCAGCACATACTGAGAACCGGCAAATGCGCTATAAACTTTATTCCGGACGACAGAAAGTACTTCAAGGAATGTGTCCGTCTCGGATGGCCCGGCGATACCCCCGCAGAGAAGATGAAGGGCTGCAAGTTCACTCTTGAGCCCGGCATCGCGGAAGGCGATGAACCGCGCCCCCTTGTCGTTCAGGAGGCGTTCCAGGTAATCGAGTGCACCTGGATGAGAGAACTCGACGGAGCGGACCGCGACGAGCCCGGCCAGCTGGAGGGCTACGAGCCGCCGTATCACGACTTCAACGGCATCACGTCCAAATTCGGCGCTACATTCATCCTGCGTGTGGACAAGATCCTGATGAAGGAGAAGTACTACAACGCGATAATCAACGGAGTCAAGGCTAAGGATTTCCCCAGCGTTCCCGTGGATTACGGGTACAGGGATTCCAAGAACTTCTGGTATACGCGCTTTCCTGGCTTCGGAAAGCTCAGAGGAGCCATCCCGGAGCTGCTTCCCATGCGCGCTACCACGGTCAGCAGCGTACAGTATGCGGCAGACCGGATCGATCCGAACATAAAGTTCACCGAAGAGGCCTGTGCAAAACTGGTGAACGTGCCCCGCATATTCCTCCCGATAGCCCTCAAAGGATGCGTCTCATGGGCAAAGGAGAACGGCGTCACTCTCATAACTGCGGAGCACATGGATATCATCAACGACAAGCGTTCCAAGGAAAAGAGCAAGAAATAACGGCCCTGAGCCGAAAACTGACAGGAGGATAATAATATGAAAGTCGTATTAGCCGGCGCATTCGGACATCTTGGAGAGGACATACTGAGGTCTCTGGTCAGGGCGGGCCACGAGGTAACGGCCGCGGATATGGTCACCCGTGAGATCGAGGGCTGCGGGGGATTCACTCCGGTCAAGGTGGATATGACTGACAGGGAGTCCATCAAGGGCCTGTGCGACGGCGCAGACGTCGTTATAACCACAGTCGGCCTTACGAAGACCAGCGCCAAGCTTACCAACTATGACATAGACTGGGGAGCAAACAAAAACCTCGTTGACGAGGCCGTCGCCGCCGGTGTCAAGAACTTTGCGTACATCTCAGTACTCAAGGCCGACAAAGCCCCGAAGGTACCGATGCTTGACGCCAAGGCAAAGCTGGAGGAGTATCTCAAGCGGAGCGGCATGACATGGGTCATCTTCCGTCCGACAGGATACTTTTACGATATCGCAAAGGTGTTCATGCCAATGGTCGAAAAAGGCAAGGTCACGCTCCTGGGAAAAGACGAAGTCCACGCCAATGTGGTGGATACCCCGGATTTCGCGGACTTCATCGTAGAGCACATGCTGGACGAGAACAAGACCTACGACGTTGGCGGCAAGGAGACGTACTCTTATGAGGAACTTGCCAAAATGTTCTTTGAAGCAGCCGGCAAGGAACCGGTGATCAGCCGTGCGCCCACGTGGCTCTTCGACGTTCTGGCATGGGTGAACAAGCTCAAGAAGAACGGCAAGGACGCCATAATCAAGTTTTCAAAGTGGACCCTCACGGAGGAGATGGTGGGCGACACCAAGGTCGGTGAACACAGCTTCGCCGAGTATATAAAGAACTGCTATAAGAAGTAAGCATAGGGGGTAAGCGTCATGGTATTTCCTGCACTTACATGGGTGCTGCTGGTCGTAGCGGCCGTTATCAGCGCCGTCGGATTCTACAAGTTCATCTGGTTCCTGTCAGTGGGATACGGCCTGTCCGTAGCGGGTATCGGCGTCGCCATCCTGGTGATATCGCTTATCCGCGGAGACCTGACGGTGATTATGGCGGTCCTCTGCGTACTGCTGATCGTCTACGGCATACGTCTCGGCGGGTTCCTGCTCGTACGGGAGCTTAAAAGCGCAGCATACAAAAAGACCCTGGATTCCCAGACAGAAAAGCCGGTCCCCATGCCGGTCAAGATCGTGATCTGGATCTGCGTTGCCGTGCTCTACGTCATGCAGACGTCCCCGGTCTGGTACAGGGAGGCAACGGCTCCGCTCGGAGGGGAGGTGACCGCTTGGATCGGCGCGGTCCTCATGGCTGCCGGCATGATCCTGGAGGCCACCGCTGACAGGCAGAAGAGCGCATCCAAGAAGAAAGATCCCCATAAGCCGGCAATGAACGGGCTCTATAAACTGTGCCGCTGCCCGAACTACTTCGGCGAGATCGTCTTCTGGACGGGCGTGTTCGTTTCCGGATGGGGCATACTCAGAGGCTGGCAGTGGCTGATCGCCGCTCTCGGTTACGTATGCATATTCTACATCATGGTCAACGGCGCCCAGCGACTCGAAAAACGTCAGAACAAGAATTACGGCGAGATGGACGAATACCGCGAGTATGTCGCGAAGACGCCTATCCTGATTCCTTTCGTTCCCGTCTACCATCTCGTCAAAGAGGAGAAAGGGGAAAAATGATGAGCATCCCGATGGCAATAGTGGATTACGTTCCCGTCGTCCTGTTCCTTGTAGCGGCCGTTATCCTGCAGAGATGGCTGTACGCGAGGATGAGCAAGGGCTGCTTTGCTCTGTTCGCAGCAGGTACGATAATGATCGTATGTGCAGGTATCATGAAGGCAACGTGGAAACTGCTCTACGCCGCCGGCATCTGTGATTTCGAACGCCTCAACCAGAGCTTCTTCCCGATGCAGGCCATCGGGTTCCTCCTCGCCGGCATAGCCATAGCCGCGCTCATAATCTTCCCGCAGGGGAAGAAGGCCGAAGCGCTCTACGCGGCGGCGGTCCCCGCGGTGTTCCCGGGCACCATGATATTCGTGGTCCTGATGGTCCTCGGAAGCCTGGGCCTATGCGGAGGACTCGCCCTGACGGCTGCGCGCCAGAAGAAAAAGACCGCGGCGATACTCTTCGGCGTCGCGTTCGTGCTCATGCTCGCGATGGGATATCTGTCATCCCGGGATTTCACGAAGCCGGTCCTCAACTGGATCGCGGAGATAGTCAACGTCCTGGGCGAAGGAGCCCTGCTGGTCGCTTCGGTGATGCTGGTGCAAAAGCAGAAGGAGGCACCTGCGCCCCAGGAGCCCCAGGAGGTACAGTATGAAGGATCTTATAATCAGTGAGCTTGGCCGTGACTACACGGTGAAGGAGAGGGACGCGGGCAGATACGGCGTCCTTAAGAAGTCCGGGATGACATTCCGGATCTCCTCCTACGATGTAGAGGGCCTGGGCTCCATGAGCGTCATAGACATGAAGGCGATGCTCGGCCTCATGCAGATGGAGAGCGTCATCCTGACCGCCGAGGAGAAGGACCTTCCGCTTTTCAGCATGGACTTCATAAAGGCGGCGGGAAAGTGCACCCTCCTGGAGGAGTTCTACGACAACATGATCGATCCTCTGGACGACGTGTCCGCTGTAAAGTACAGGCAGGTCAAGCTGCGGTATTCGTATCTGCCGAAGTATGAGACTGAAAGCCGCTGGTACGACGGGATCCGCTACGACTTCACCCTGGGCGCGACAGACAAGAGACTGAAAGCGCTGAAGGAGGAGATAACGGCGGAATACCTCGCTGCCTATCTGGACAACGCAAGGCGCGCGACCCCGGCCGATCCCGCCGTCAAGAAAGCAAAGACAGCCCAGTACGTGGACGGCCTGTTCAGAAACGGCGGCCCCGCGGTGGACCAGTTCAAAAAGCTCTTCGGCGAAGAGACCGCGAGAGAGGTATTCGAGAGGTTCGTCTTCTCCTGCAGATGACCGGAGGATGATGAAGTGACTGGGCACAGGGAAGCGAAACGCCCGCGGCTGAGACGGGTCCTGCGGATCGTCCTCATCCTGCTGGTCCTGCTGGCTGCCGCTGCCGCAGTGTATACTGCTGATTACTATCACGCGGACGAGAGCGCCCGGGCCTGCCTCGAAACGCCCGCCCCGGGCATAATGACGGAAACAAGCAAAGGGAAGATAGCGTTCATACCGGAGGAACCGAAGGCAGGACTCATCTTCTATCCCGGGGGAAAGGTGGAGTACACCGCCTACGCGCCCCTTATGGAGAAACTGGCGCAGGAGGGGATACTCTGCGTGCTCCTGAAGATGCCCCTGAACCTGGCGGTCCTGGACAGGAACGCGGCGGAGGGCGTCGCGGACGAGTATCCGGCCGTTTCGAGATGGGCCGTGGGAGGACACTCGCTGGGCGGCGTCATGGCGGCTTCCTACGCCGCCGGCCATCCCGGCAGCGTGGACGCACTGGTGCTGCTGGCGTCGTACTCGACGGCCGATCTGACGGACAAAGGCATAGATGCCCTCAGCATATACGGCACCGAGGACGGGGTGCTCAGCACAGCTGCCTACGAGAAGAACCGGGCAAATCTGGCCGCGGACTTAAGCGAGACCGTTATCGACGGCGGCTGCCACTCGTATTTCGGAAACTACGGGATGCAGAAAGGCGACGGAGAGCCGTATATGAGCAGGGAGGAGCAGCAGCTCATGACAGCCGTTGCGGTCGCGGAGTTCCTGTCCTGAAAGAATCCTGACATATGAAAAGTCCCTGAGATCCAAACGGTCTCAGGGACTTGTTTTTTACGGGAAGCGGCGCGTCAGGCGTAGGCCCTTATTATCTCCTCCGCCACCACGCGCTTGGAGACGCAGCGGTCCATGGCCTGCTTCTCAATATACCTGTGAGCCTGGGGCTCGTCCATGTTGAGCCTGGAGATGAGGAGCCATTTGGCGCGGTTCACGGTGCGGATCTCCTCCATCTTCTCTTCTACGGAGAGAGTCTTCTGCTCCAGTTTGCGCAGACGTTCCCTGGCGCTCTGCATCCAGCCCAGGGCCAGCAGCACGATGGAACCGGTCAGCGGCTTTGAGAGAGTGAAGACGCCGTGCTCCACCACCTTGGTGCAGACGTCCTCGTAGAGCTCGGCGCGCACGAGGAGCAGGACGACGGTGCCTTTCGAGGCCGACATGTCGATAGCGAACCTTATGCCGGCGTCGTCGGGCAGGGGGGAGTTGATGATTATATAGTCGTAGGGCTGCTCGTTCCACGCCCTCTTGGCCGCGCTGACGTTCGAAACGAACCGGACGGGGCTGTATCGGGACCCGTTCAGGAAGGAGGAAAGAGCAGTATTCAGTTTTTCAGCCGCAGACACGACGAGAACGCTGTACACACGCTCTTTCAGGTCCATAAACGCTAACGCTCCTGTTCTCCGATTCCGATGCCTTCCTTATCTGCCGCAGTAGATGTCCAGGATCTCCGCCGGGATATGTTCGGCGATGAAACCGCTTTCGGCAGCCGCTCTGCAGGCCTCCGCGTAGCTCTCGGGCAGTTTTTCGAATCCAGCGAGAGTGTCCTTGTCGGCCTTGTAGAAGTTTATGTCGGCGGCCGGGGGCAGCTGCAGTTTCCTGTCGATGCCGTCCAGACCTGCGTATATCAGAAGAGCGAACGCCAGATACGGGTTCGCGCACGGATCGGGAGAACGGAGCTCCGCCCTGCGGTATTCGCCGGCCGCGGCCGGGATGCGGACGAGCTGGGAGCGGTTCTCAGCTGACCAGGAGACGAAGCCGGGGGCCTTGTTCCGCCCGAGCCTCCTGTAGGAATCCTCCGTCGGATTGAGGAAAAGGGTCATGGCCCGGACGTTCGCCAGTATGCCGGCGATCATCTGGGAGAACTTTTCGCTCTCGTCGAAGGGCTTTATGGACATGTTGATATGGAAGCCGTTTCCCGGGGCGTATTCTATGGGCTTCGGGGAGAAGTCGGCGCAGAGACCGTTCCTGTGGGCGACGGTCTTCACCACGCGCTGGAAGGTCATGGAGTTGCCGGCGGCGGTGAGGGCGTCGGAATAGCGGAAGTCGATCTCGTTCTGGCCGGGTCCCTCCTCGTGGTGGGAGCTCTCGGGACGTATGCCCATCTGCTCGAGGGTGAGGCAGATCTCGCGGCGCACGTTCTCTCCCTGGTCGTCGGGCGCGATGTCCATGTAGCCGGCCTCGTCGCTGGGGGTATGGGTCGGATCGCCCTTCTCGTCAAGGAGGAAGAGATAGAATTCCTGCTCGGCGCCGAAGGTGAACTCGACGCCTTTGCCGCGGGCATCGGCCACGGCTTTCTTGAGCAGACTGCGGGTGTCGCATTCAAAGGGAGTCCCGTCAGGATAGGTTATGGTCGAGAACATCTGGATGACACGGCCGTGCTCGGGACGCCACGGAAGCGGCATGAGGGTATCCGGTTCCGGATGCAGGAGAAGGTCGCTACGAGTCTCGTCTCCGAATCCGGCGATGGCTGAGGCGTCGAACGCGATGCCGTGCTCGAAGGCCCTGGGGAGCTCGTCAGGCATGATCGAGATGTTCTTCTGTTTGCCGAATACGTCGCAGAACGCCAGACGGATGAACTTCACATCCTCTTCCTGCGCGTACTGAATGACTTCTTCCCTGGAATACTTCATGATGTCCTCCTTGAGGTTTTTAGTTGGGAACGTACATCTGCTTGTACGGGTTCTTGCTGTCGGGGGTGACGACTGTGAAGGGAGAGTCGAGGACGGCGTCCGCGTCGAGACCGAAGATCCCGCAGTAATCGGCGAGATACGTCTTCAGTTCGGCCATGTCGTCTTCGGAGGCCGGCCTCGCGGTGACCTGCTCGGGGAAGACCACGCCGCTGCAGTCGGAGCGGAGGAACATCTTTCCTCCGTGCATCCCCGTGCAGGGGAAGAATCCCACGATCTTGTCCTGTGGGGTCTCCAGATTGAGGACGATGATGACGCCGCCCGCCTGGTATTCGCCCAGGAAACTGCCGGCCTTCCCGCCGATGACGATGACGGGGACCTTTTCCCTGTACTCCTTCATGTGGATGCCGGCGCGGTATCCGGCGTTGCCCTTCACGTATATCCTGCCGCCGCGCATGGCGTATCCGGCGGCGTCGCCGATGTTCCCGTGCACGACGATGGTCCCGTCGTTCATGGTGTCGCCCACGGCGTCCTGGGCGCTGCCCCTGACGGTGATGGTGCCGCCGTTGAGATAGGCTCCCAGAGCGTTGCCGGGGACTCCGTTTATGACGATGTCCCTGCCGGACATGCCGGCCGCGATGAAACGCTGGCCGCAGCATCCGTCGATGACGCAGTCGCCCTCGGTGCCTCTTATGAGTTCGTTCAGGGCCTTGTGTTCCACGCCCTGGGCCTGTATGTTACTTGACATCATACCACACCTCCAAACTTTTTTCTACGCAGTTCGGGAGAAAAAGCCGTAGTCGTCGCAGCTTTTTTGAGCACTTCGAAGTTAAGCGAGGAAATAGGTGTCTTCTCGCGTATCAGCGAGGTGTAGATCCCGGCCCGTTCCTCGAGGCCTATAAGGATGAAGCCCTTCAGGAGATCGTCCTTGGTGAACAGGCGCTTGAGGGAGTTCTCACCCTTCTCTTCATACATCTCGCCTTCGTAGGTCCCGGCGGTCATGGCATGGAGCCCGAAGAACCCTATGGAGTTCATGGGCATGCCCTTGTCGAAGACCTCGTCTCCGCCGGCCATGTTTATGCCCGCCGTGCGGCCCTGCATGTAGGCGTTGGGGAGGATGGCCAGCACCCTGTTCTGTCCGAGGGAGACGTCGTATCCCTCCGCGCAGTCGCCGGCCGCGTAGACGCCGGGGACCGACGTCTCCATCTTTTCACTCACGACTATGCCGCGGTTCACCTCGCCGCCTATATCCTTAATAAGGGAGGTGTTGGCTCGGACGCCGACGGCCAGGACCAGTATATCGAAATGGACCACTTCGCCGCTTTTCATCACGGCGCAGGTCCCGTCGAACCTGACCACGCTGTCGCTCAGAAGGAACTTGATGCCGTGGGCTTCAAGATGCCTCTGCATGATGGCAGCGCACTCGCTGTCCAGTATGCTCGACAGGACGCGGTCGGCAAGATCGCAGACGGTCAGGCCGGCGACTCTGCCGCAGAGGCCTTCGGCACATTTCATGCCGATGAGGCCGGCGCCCACGACGAGGACCTTGGAATCCGGCTTTACGGCCTTGTCCAGAGCCAGCGCGTCGTCGAGGGTCATGAAGGAATAGCTCTCAGGAACGGTGTCGAGCCCCTCGAAGGGCGGAACGAAGGGGCAGGAGCCGGCCGCGACGCAGAGGGCGTCGTAGGGGAGGAGCGTCCCGTCGTCCAGTTCGGCCGTCTTCGCTTCGCTGTCTATGCGGACCGCCTTTCTGCCGTAATACACCTTGGCGCCGTTTCTTTCATAGAATCCGGGGGTACGGTAGCGCATCCGCTCAAGGTCGGTCCTGCCCTCGAGATAATAGGAGATCAGAGGACGGCAGTATACGTCGTGATCCTCTTCGGATACGACCGCTATGGGGCCGTCGGGGTCGACGCTGCGGATGCCCTCTATGCAGCCCGCCGCAGCGACGCCGTTTCCTATGATGACGTAGTTCTTCACTCGACAGCACCTCTTTCCTCATACACGATGGCCTTGTTCGGGCAGCCCTTCACGCAGGCAGGCTCCCCGCAGGCGTTCTGAAGGCAGAGCTCGCACTTTTGCATGACGCCGTCTGCGTTCGGCGCCAGAGCGCCGTAGGGACAGACGAGCACGCATGTGAAGCAGCCGACGCATTTGTCCTTGTCGATCTGCATGACGCCGTCGTTCATGGTGATTGCTCCGGTTATGCAGCTCTTCACGCACATTGGATCAGTACAGTGCCTGCAGGACACGGCGTAGGAGATCTTCTCGTCGCCCTCCACGTGTATCCTGGGGTAGATCGGCTTGCCCTTGAGCGCATACGCCATGTCGGTGAGGCCGGAATTTGCGAAGGCGCAGTTGTATTCGCACAGGTGGCAGCCCAGACACCACTCTTCGTTAACATATACCCGTTTCATATGATCACTCTCCCGCGTGCGAGATACCAAGTATCTGGAGTTCTTTTTCGTTCAGCCCGACGCCTCTGAGCATGAGCCTGTTGCCGCGCAGGGCCTCGATGGAGTTTATGCCCATGCCGCCCATGAGTTCCATTATCTCGTTCCTCCAGGCCGTCAGTAGGTTTACGAGCCTCTGGCTGCCGATGTCGGGGTTGAGGCGCTTGACCAGGTCGGCGCGCTGGGTGGCTATGCCCCAGTTGCATCTGCCGGTCTGGCAGGTCCTGCAGAGGTGGCAGCCCAGGGCCAGAAGGGCGGCCGTGGCGATGTAGCAGGCGTCGGCTCCGAGAGCCACCGCCTTGACTATATCCGCAGCGCTCCTTATGGAACCGCCCACGACCAGGGACACGTTGTTCCTTATGCCTTCGTCGCGGAGACGCTGGTCCACGGCGGCCAGGGCGAGCTCAATAGGGATGCCCACGTTGTCCCTTATGCGGGTCGGGGCGGCTCCGGTGCCGCCGCGGAATCCGTCGATGGCGATTATGTCGGCGCCGCTCCTCGCTATGCCGCTGCATATGGCGGGTATGTTGTGGACGGCGGCGACCTTGACGATGACGGGCTTGCGGTATTCCGTAGCCTCCTTCAGGGAGAGGACGAGCTGGCGGAGGTCCTCGATGGAATAGATGTCGTGGTGGGGCGCGGGGGAGATGGCGTCGGAGCCCTCGGGGATCATCCTGGTGCGGGAGACGTCTCCGACGATCTTGGCGCCGGGGAGATGTCCGCCGATGCCGGGCTTCGCGCCCTGTCCCATCTTTATCTCGATGGCGGCGCCGGCCTCCAGATAGTCCTCATGGACGCCGAAACGGCCGCTGGCCACCTGCACGATGGTGTTGGGACCGTACTTGTAGAAGTCCTCGTGGAGACCGCCCTCGCCGGTGTTGTAGAGGATGCCGGCCTCGGTCGCAGCCCTTGCGAGGGATGCGTGGGCGTTGTAGCTCAGGGAGCCGTAGCTCATGGCCGAGAACATCACGGGCATCGACAGCTCGATCTGGGGAGGCATGTCGCAGACGATCCTGCCGCTTTCGTCCCTCTGTATCTTATCGGGCTTCTTGCCCAGGGATACGCGGGTCTCCATCGGTTCACGAAGGGGGTCGATGGACGGGTTCGTGACCTGAGACGCGTTTATAAGGAGGTTGTCCCAGTAGACGGGGAGAGGCTTCGGGTTGCCCATGGAGGACAGAAGCACGCCGCCGCTGGACGCCTGCTTGTATATCTCTCTGATCGTGTCGTGCTGCCAGTTGGCGTTCTCGCGGAGCCTGCAGTCGGACTTGACGATCTTGAGCGCCCTGGTGGGGCAGAGGGAGACGCAGCGCTGGCAGTTGACGCATTTGGTCTCGTCGCTTATCATGGCGCCGCGCTCCGTGCTGTACATGTGCACTTCGTTGGCGCACTGGCGTTCGCAGACCCGGCAAGCTATGCACCGGTTCTCGTTTCTTACCACTTCAAATTCAGGGAAGATGAAATCGACGCCCATCAATAAGCACCTTCTTTCACATTGACTATGACGGGTTCGCCGCCGGCCGGGGCCCATATGTTCTCAGCGTCGGGCTCCATCGTGCGGATGGCCGCCTCCTCGCTTGCTATGAACACCTTGTCGTCCTTCTCTCCGACGACCATGGAGCGCAGCTTGAGCCTGTCGTTCAGCGCCATGAGGCCGCCGGTGTAGCCGAGGACGATGGAGAAAGGTCCCGTCACCAGGAGGCTCGGGAACATCTTGCGGAGGAAAGCGTACTGTGCTCTCGCCGCCTCGTCGGGCTCCTGCTCGATGGTGCTCCAGAACGGGGCGGCTATGACGCTGGCCGCCTCTCTGAGGGTGAGGCCCTGTCTGCGGACGAGATAATCCATTATATAGGTAATGACCTCCGTGTCGGTCTGCAGCGTGCATTTGTATCCGAACATCTCGATGAACCTGCGGTTCGCGTCGTAGGAGGATATCTCTCCGTTGTGGACGATGGAGTAGTCGAGAAGGGTGAAGGGATGGGCGCCGCCCCACCAGCCGGGGGTGTTGGTGGGATAGCGGCCGTGGGCCGTCCAGGAGTATCCCTCGTATTCGTCGAGCCTGTAGAAGACGCCGACGTCCTCGGGGAAGCCGACCGCCTTGAAGGTGCCCATGTTCTTGCCGCTGGAGAACACGTACGCGCCGTCCATCTCTGTGTTGATCTTCATCACCGCTCTGGCGACGAATTCCTTCTCGTCCAGCTGGAGGTTCGCCAGCATGGATTTAAGGGGCGCGACGAAGTAGCGCCAGATGATGGGCTCGTCCGTTATGGCGGGCATCTTGCGTGTCGGTATGAGCTCGGATTTGACGATCTCGAAATGTTCCTTGAGGAATACCTCGCAGTCCTTCTGGACGGCGCGGTCGTCAAAGAACAGATGCAGCGCGTAGAGATCCTTGTATTCGGGATAGATGCCGTAGCCCGCGAATCCACCGCCGAGACCGTTGGAGCGCTCGTGCATGGGGACCATCGACCTGATGATCGATTCGCCGGTCATCCTTTTCCCGTCCCTGGAAATCACCGCGGCGATCGCGCACCCTGAAGGGATGCGCACCTGACCTTCTTTAATCATTGGCTTCAGCTCCTTAGGACAGATAAAAGAAAAGGCGTTCATCCTCGCACAGATGATCTGTACGATAATGAACGCCTTTGCTCACTTGCATGCATTATAGTCCCGCGAAACCGGCTTGTCAATACTTTTTATAGTATAATTCGCTACGTTCTGCAAGACTCCGCGAAAAACTTGCAAAAAAACTGTTGACAGGGCGCCTGGGAGGGTGTATATTGACATTCGTAAAGGCAAGGGCGTCTTTAAGTGGTTCACTTGGAGACGCCCTGTTTCTTTTCAGATACCGGGCAACAAGAACAAAATAAGGAATAGGGCAAAGGCAAAGGCGTCTTTCGTGTTTCGGCACAACAGCGTCTTTGCCTTTGACTTTTCCGACAGAGAAAAGGAGTTTTGAACAATGAGTAACGTATCTGACTATTTCGGCAGCATGGTCTTCGACGACCGCGCAATGCGCAAGAGCCTTTCCTCCGACGTCTATAATTCGCTCCGCAAGACGATCGACGAGGGCAGCGAACTTGACATCGGCGTAGCCAACGCCGTGGCCGAAGCGATGAAGGAATGGGCGGTGGCGCGCGGAGCTACTCACTTTACTCACTGGTTCCAGCCCCTTACCGGTATCACCGCCGAGAAGCACGACAGCTTCATCACTCCGGCCCCCGACGGCAGCGTGATCATGGAGTTCTCCGGAAAGGAGCTCATAAAAGGCGAGCCCGACGCGTCCTCGTTCCCGAGCGGCGGCCTTAGAGCCACCTTCGAGGCCAGAGGCTATACGGCCTGGGACCCGACCTCCTACGCGTTTATAAAGGGAAAGACGCTGTGCATACCCACCGCGTTCTGCTCCTACGGCGGACCGGCCCTCGACAAGAAGACGCCGCTGCTCCGCTCCATGGAGGTCCTGAGCAAGCAGGCGCTGCGCATCCTCAGACTGTTCGGCAACGACACGGCGAAACGCGTCGTATCATCCGTCGGCCCCGAGCAGGAATACTTCCTCGTGACGAGAGAGATGTACGAGAAGCGCCCCGACCTGAGATTCACCGGGCGCACCCTCTTCGGCGCGAAGCCGCCCAAGGGCCAGGAGCTCGACGACCACTATTTCGGCGTCATCAAGCCCGGCGTGACCGCGTACATGGAGGACCTTAACGACGAGCTCTGGAAGCTGGGCATCCTGGCCAAGACAGAGCACAACGAGGTCGCTCCCGCGCAGCACGAGCTCGCTCCCATATACACGACCACCAACGTGGCCACAGACCACAACCAGCTCACAATGGAGATGATGCAGAAGGTCGCGGCAAGACATGGCCTTGTATGCCTGCTCCATGAGAAGCCGTTCGCAGGCGTGAACGGATCGGGAAAGCACAACAACTGGTC
>JAEEGL015704812.1_pt1 | contig 22217 bp, 9 predicted proteins | sample 9134231 | NCBI WGS metagenome assembly JAEEGL01 (sample SAMN16246548, study PRJNA631951) | gut metagenome | biome: gut microbiome; feature: rumen; material: fiber-attached | host: Bos | place: Iran: Karaj | collected 2018-10 | reverse complement strand
CGGTAATGCCTTTCCCAAATTTACCATGGGTATTAACTTAGCTGCTAATTACAAAAATTGGGATTTCTCAATGAATTTTTACGGAACTTTCGGCAATGAGATTTTCAATTGGATGAAACGTTTATATTCCGGCAAAGGCGATGCGAATGTTTGGGAAGGTACGTATGAAGCTGCTTGGCATTACGAAGGTCAAGATACTGATATTCCGAGACTTTCTGAAGCTGATGAAAACGGAAATTACAAAAAGAATAGTGATTGGTTTGTAGAAAACGGCTCTTACTTGAGATGCAAACAAATGCAAATCGGTTATACTATACCTGAGGATATACTTAAATTCGGCAGTTTGAGAATCTCTTTGTCTGCTCAGAATTTGTTTACGATTACCAAATACAGCGGTTTGGACCCGGAAACGGTTATGACCCGTTCCGTAACTGAAAAAGGTGTAGATTATTTTTCATATCCGAATACAAAAATTTTCTTGTTCGGTGTAAATCTTAATTTCTAACAGTCCCTAACTGCTAAAAAAAATTGGAACAAAAAATAAATTTTTAATTATGAGAAAAATTTTCAAATACAGCATAATAGCAGCAGTTACTGGGCTAACTGCCTGCACCTCTGATTTCTTAACACAAGAAATCAGAGGAAAACAAACTTTGGATACATATTACTCCAGCAAGGAAGAAGTTAGTGCGCAGATTTACGGTTGTTATCAAGCTATTGCCTTTGACGACTGGTGGCAGATTTACAACACGTATGTTCTGGCTGATATGTGTACCGATGACTCTTGGATGAACAACACTACGCAATCGCAGGACGGTTACGAAGACCTTGTACTTTTCAGAGGCGAAACAACGAGCGGAACATTGTCTAATTTTTGGACACACCGTTACAAAGGAATTTACCGTTGCAATACCGTTTTGGAAAATATTGACAAGGTAAAAGCCTATACCGAAGAAGAACGGAACCGTTATAAGGCAGAAGTAAAATTTTTAAGAGCTTATTTTTATTTTGAGCTCGCAAAAAATTTCGGCGGTGTACCCTCTATTCTTTCCGTAGTGAATATCGGAGATCAAGTAAGCATGAAACGTATGACCTTAGATGAAACGTACACATTGATAGAAAAAGAGCTTTTGGAATCGGCAAATTATTTGCCCCTTCGTAGCGAAACTATCCAAGAGAACAAACTCGGTAGTGTTACAAGAGGTGCTGCTATGTCTTTATTGGCAAAAACTTACCTGTATCACGAAAAATATCCAGAGGCTGAAAAATACTTAGACGAAGTAATAGGCAGTAACGAGTATGCATTGTTGGACGACTTCTCAAAAGTTTGGAATATGGACTATAACAACAGTGAAGAAGGAATTTTTGAAATTCAGACTTCAGACAACATCTCTTATAATGCCGGAGAGAGAATTTCAGTTGTTGTAGGCAGCCGTGATGACAGCGGATGGTCTTGGAGCGGTCCCTCGTCAGACCTTGAGAACGCTTACATTGCAGAAGGCGATGAAATAAGGTTGTTCAATACGATTATCAAGCACGGAGCCTCTGAAGTTCCTAACGAAACTCAGATGGATATGTTTGAATATACTGATACTGATAAAGACGGTAATTCTATTAAGGTAAAAGGGAAATATCCGATACTTCCAAGCAAGCATAAATCAGGACGTGTAAATGCAAAACTTTACATTCCGCTTGCAAAACGTCCAAGTCCGTACGATGCAGCTCATATTCCGCTAAATTACAAACTTATCCGTTATGCCGATGTTCTTTTGATGGCAGCTGAAGTAAAAAATCAGTTAGGCAAAGACGAGGAAGCTCAAAAGTTTTTAAATCAAGTACGTGAAAGAGTAAAACTTGACCCCGTTACTTCTACCGGCAACGACCTTAAAAAAGCTATCCGTAAAGAACGCCGTCTTGAACTTGCTATGGAAGGCAACCGTCTTTACGATATTCGCCGTTGGACTGATGATAACGGAAAAAAAGTCGCTTGCAACTTATTCGGACCTGACGGCTCTTGGGTAAGATATAACACTAAGGAATCTACGGACGAGTTTGAAACTACCAACTTGAAAGAACCGCAAGATGAAGGAATCAATTTCAATGAGAACAGAGATTTACTCTTCCCGATTCCGAGTGTTGAAGTTAATAAATCTAATGGAGAATTAGAACAAAATCCGGGATATTAAAAATAATTGACAATTGACAGTTATCAATTGTCAATTGTCAATTAAAAATTGTCAATTAAAAAAGCAAAAGAGATGAAAAAATTATCATTAATATTATTGGCAGCAATGACAGTATCGGGTATGCTATCTTGCGACCACGAAGATATAACCCCCAACGAATCAAATACAGCATTAACACCAGAGGCACTTGCTGCACGCAATAACCAGAAAACCAACGAAACTGGAGACAATAACAACGGTTCTGGCGAGGGAAAAAAAGAATGGAAAGTTGTTAATAGCTCTGACGAGCGTTCTGATGATGAAATTTCTGTTAAAATCAATGCAGGAACAGTTTATCAGACGATCGAAGGTTTCGGTGCATCAGATTGTTGGTTGGGCGAATATGTCGGCAAAAACTATTCTGGCAAAGACAAAATCGCGAAACTGCTTTTCTCTCAGGATACTTTGGCAAACGGAGCGTTGGAAGGCATAGGTCTTTCGATGTGGAGAGTTAATCTCGGGGGCGGCAGCGCAGATCAGAAAGATCCCATGTTTGAAACCGCAAAAATGGCGGAATGTTATCTCAAAGACGACGGTAAAACATACGATTGGACAAAATGCAAAGGTCAGCAATATTTTATGACAGAGGCAAAAAAATACGGCGTTGAAAAAATGCTGTTGTTTTCCAATTCACCACTTTATTTTTGGACTGAAAACGGCAAAACATATTCTGAAAGCGGCGAAAATTCAAATCTCAAATCTGAGAATTATGAAAAATTTGCCGAATATATGGCTGAGGTTTCAAAACATTTTAACGAAGCCGGAATTCCTATTGATTACATTTCGCCCGTAAACGAGCCTCAATATGACTGGGGTCTTAATGAAGGTCATAATGACAGAAATCAAGAGGGCTGCGGCTGGCAAAATTCCGAAATAACAAAACTTGTCAAGGCTCTTAACGAAAAACTCGGTTCACAAAAAACTAAAATTGTGATTCCAGAGGCAGGAAAATGGTCTGCAACATACTCCAACACTTATGAAGGCAGGGCAAATCAGATTTCTGAATTTTTTGGCGACGGCGACAATTCTGTAAAGGATTTGAGCCATGTTCATAAAGTTGTCTGCGCACATTCATATTGGGAAGACAAAGGCTGGAGCGACCTTGAATCTTACCGCAAAACTGCGTACAACGCAGCAGATGCAGCCGGCATCGGACTTTGGCAGACAGAATGGTCGTTGCTTGGAGATGGTTATGATGATGCAATTGACGTATTTCCGGGTTTGAAAAAGGCAGAATACATTGACAATGCACTTTATTTGTCAAGAGTTATTTATTCTGATTTGGTTTGGGCTAACGTTTCGTCTTGGAGTTATTGGACTGTTTTCGGTCAGGAGCGTTGGAGTCAGAAAAACAGATTTTATCTTATAAAAGTCGGTAGTAATGTTTCTGATAACGTAGATCTTAACGATGAAGACGTATCCACAGGCGGCAACTGGGCTGACAACGTAAATCTTTATGTTTTAGGTAATTACAGTCGTTTTATCCGTCCGGGTTACAAACGTGTTGATATGACCTGCGGCAACGATAAATCGTTCTTCGGTTCAGCTTTCTTATCAGGCGACGGCAATACACTTGTTATGGTTTACACTAACTTGACAGACTCAAAAGTCAGAATTAAACCTCAAATCAGCGGTTTTGAAGGTAACACGAAATTCTTGCGTTTCGTAACTGACGAGACAAAGAAACTTGAGCGTACCAACATGAGCGACGGAAATATGGTAATTCCGGCAAAATCTGTAACTACAGTGGTTTATTGCAAATAATAATTATTTTTTTTCACCACGGAAAACACGAAAAAAAGAACTTATTTTTTTAGTGATTTCCGTGGTTATATTATAATTAAATCTATGAAAAAATACTTTTTAATATTATCATTATTATTGAGTGGTTGTGCGGAAAAATTCACTCAAGAGGCTGTTATTGATGAAGAAAAAACTTTTCAAACGATAGACGGTTTCGGCGCATCGGATGCTTGGTCAATCCGTTATTCGTTAAAATGGCCAGAAAAAACTATAAACAAAGCCGCAGAATGGTTGTTTTCGAATGAAACTTTTCAAGACGGCACACCCAAAGGTATTGCGCTAAGCATTTGGCGTTTCAACCTCGGCACAGGTAGTGCTTATCAAGAAGATAAATCTGAAATTAAGGAGTTTACACGAACAGAATGTTTTTTGATGCCGGATGGAAATTGGGATTTTTCACGTCAGAGATCTCAAGTAAAATTCATGAGAAAAGCCAAAGAATATGGCGTAAAAACATTTGTTGCGTTTTTGAACTCACCACCTGTATATTTTACAGAAAACGGTCTTGCAACCAACACGGGAAGAGGTGGTAATTTTAATCTCAAAGCTGATTGTTACGACAAATATGCCGATTATATGGCAAAGGCAGTCAAAGGTTTGAAAGAAAAACATCAAATAGACATTTCATATATTTGTCCCGTCAACGAGCCTGACGGTCATTGGAATTGGCAGGGTCCGAAACAAGAAGGCACACCCGCCACAAATGCCGAAATTGCAAAAATAACCCGCTCCTTGGACGAGGCATTAACAAGAGAAAATCTCGAAACAAAAATTCTCGTTAATGAATCCTCAGATTACCGCGCCATGGTCGGCGTTCATCAAACCAATCCTGACAGAGGATATGCCATTCAAACGCTTTTCAATGCAGATTCCTCGTCAAACGTCTGCGGCTTACAACACGTAGAAAACATGATTGCCGGTCATGGTTATTGGACAAACACACCTTTGGATTTTATGAAAACAATGCGTGAGAATTTACGCGATACATTAGAAAAATTTGCCGTAAAATTTTGGATGACAGAACAGTGCGTCATGGGCAACGACGAGGAAATAGGCGGCGGACATGGTTTTGATACGACCATGACAACGGCGTTGTATGTTTCATGATGGATTCATCACGATTTGGTATATGCTAACGCCTCATCATGGCAGTGGTGGCGTGCCGTCGGCGAAGACTACAAAGACGGTCTTTTAGAAGACTTTATGGAAGAAACATACGAATCAGGAAAAATTTCAGACAGCCGTTTGCTCTGGGTTTTAGGCAATTACAGCCGTTTTATAAGACCGGGCGCAAAAAGGATTTTCTCAAAACTTTCTACTAAAGAAACTCCTGAAGGTCTGATGATGTCATCATTCAAAAACACAGACGGTAGCGTAGTTTCGGTGATTATCAACTATTCCAACCAAGACGAAGCAGTTAAATTTCCGAAACAATTATCGGCAGTTTATCTAACCAATGACACCCCCGGCAACAAACTCAAACGCCAAACCGACGTTAAAACAGTTGCGAGCGTTCCAGCAAAAAGCGTGGTTACAGTGGTGTATTAATACTTTTTGTTCCATTTTTCACCCAAAAAAAGGAACTACCCCGCAACGAGCGGCAAAAAAAATAAAACGATATGATAAAAAAATTAATTTTATTATTCTTCGCAGCATTTTTATTAACAAGTTGCAGCGAGAAAAAGCCCAAGACAGGCACTTTTGAGGTGGGCGACAAAACGTTTTTGCTAAACAGCAAACCGTTTCTTGTTAAAGCCGCAGAAATACATTATTCCCGTATTCCCAAAGAATATTGGGAAAACCGCATCCAATTATGTAAAGCACTGGGCATGAACACGTTGTGCATTTACATTTTTTGGAATTACCACGAAATGGAAGAAGGCAAATTTGATTTTTCAGGCAATAAGGACATTGCTGAATTTTGTCGTCTTGCACAAAAAAACGGAATGTATATCATTGTCCGTCCCGGTCCTTACGTTTGCGCAGAATGGGAAATGGGCGGTCTTCCGTGGTGGTTGCTCAAAAACGACAGCATAAAATTACGCACTCTTGATGCCGATTATATGAAACATGTTGAAAAATTCATGGCTCAAGTCGGCAAACAATTATCTGATTTACAGATTACAAAGGGCGGAAATATCATAATGGTTCAGGTTGAAAACGAGTACGGAAGTTATGGCACTGACAAACCTTACGTTTCAGCAATACGCGACATAGTAAGAAAATCAGGTTTCAACGAAGTACCTTTGTTTCAATGCGATTGGAGCAGCAATTTTACGAACAACGCTCTTGACGACCTACTTTGGACGGTTAATTTCGGTACGGGCAGCGATATTGATGCACAATTCAAGAAGCTCAAAGAGTTAAGACCGAATACGCCGCTTATGTGCAGTGAATTTTGGAGCGGTTGGTTTGATCATTGGGGACGTCCACACGAGACTCGTCCTGCTGATGTTATGGTCAGCGGTCTTGAAGAAATGTTAAGCAAAAATATTTCATTCAGTCTTTACATGACACACGGGGGCACAACGTTTGGTTTTTGGGGCGGTGCTAACAATCCGGCTTACAGTGCAATGTGTTCGTCTTACGATTATGACGCGCCGATTTCAGAAAACGGTCAGGTAACGCCGAAATATACACTTTTGAGGGACATGATGAAAAAATATCTTCAAGAGGGTGAAGTTTTGGCAGAAATTCCTCAACAGATAAAAGCCGTAAAAGTTCCTGAATTTCAGCTAACTGAGCGTGCTGATGTTTTTGAAAATCTCCCCGCCGCTATTGAAAGCAGGGACATCAAACCTATGGAAAAATTCAATCAAGGTTGGGGTTCAATTCTTTACCGCAAAAAACTTGAAAACGATGTTAAAAAAGGTTCGGAAATCAAAATTACAGAAGTTCACGATTATGCTTTGGTTTTTGCCGACGGTGAAAAAATTGCCGAACTCGACCGCCGTAAAGGTGAATTTTCGTTCGTTTTGAATAAAAATTTGAAAAAAGACTGCGTTCTTGACATTTACATTGAGGCTTTGGGACGTGTTAATTTTGACAAATCCATTCACGACCGCAAAGGCATTACCGAATCGGTAACAATAAGCGGCATGGAGTTGAAAAATTGGCAGGTTTTCTTATTGCCGTTAGATTACGATTTTGCAATCAACAAAAAATATTCAGAGGCTAAAACCACTAACAAACCAGCTTATTACAAAGGTGAATTTACTTTGGAAAAAGCCGAAGACACGTTTTTGGATTTTTCTACATGGGGTAAAGGTTTTGTTTGGGTAAACGGTCATGCCTTGGGCAGAATTTGGGAAATAGGTCCTCAACAAACGCTTTACATGCCGGGTTGTTGGTTGAAAGCAGGCAAAAACGAAATTATTGTTCTTGACATTTTAGGCGCGAAAGAGCCGAAAGTTCAAGGTCTTGACAAACCGATTTTGGATATGCTCCGTGTGAGCGTACCTCAGACGCACCGCAAAGACGGCGAAAAACTTGACCTTTCAAAAGAGCAACCTGTTAAAACCGACGCATTGAAAAATGTTTCAACGCCGCAGACAATAGAGTTTGACAAACCTTTGACGGGACGTTATCTTTGCATTGAGGCTTTGAATAATTTTTCAGGCGACAATATCACCTCGTTTGCGGAGTTGGACGCTTTTGATAAAAACAACAAACTTATCAACCGCAAGGATTGGAAAGTGGTTTATGCCGACAGCGAGGAGACCCGTTCGGGCGAGTACACGGCTGACAAACTTTACGATTTACAAGAATCAACTTATTGGCAAACAGTTGATAATGTAGCGTTTCCTCATGCAGTAGTCATTGACTTGGGCAAAAAAGAAACGGTGAAATCAATCCGCATAATCCCGCGTCAAGAAAAAGGAAATCCCGGACTGATAAAAGATTTCAGGATTTTTATCAAAGATACAGAATTTAAGAAATAGATTTTTTTTAAAGAATGAAAACGGACGGAAAAGTTTTTCCCGTCCGTTTTTTTTGTTATAACTATAATGTAATTCAAAATTTTTTATATAATTTTGTGAAAAATTACATCGAAAAAAGAATGAAAAATTTTTATCAAAAACGTGCCGAGTTTTATACTCAAGAATACGAAAAATACAAAATCAAAGAGCGTAACACTAATATTTTCAGAGGTTTAACATTTCTTATCGGAACTTTACTCGCTATTATTGCCGCAAATTTTTCTTTACCGATAATGTTCGGAATTATTCTGATTTCCACGATAGTTTTCCTTAGTTTCGTTCAAAAAAATGCCCGTTTCCATGACGAAAAAATTTTTAATTTTCAGATGGCTCAAGTCAATAAAAACGAAATCAAGGCATTGGACAACGATAATTCGGCATTTAGGGACGGCAAAGAATTTTTGGACAAAGGACATAATTTCAGTTTTGATTTGGACATTTTCGGCGACAAATCTATTTTCCAAAAAGTAAACCGCTGCGCAACCAAACCCGGTTATGAATTTTTGGCAGAAAAATTTATCAACCCCGAAAAAAACATTTCAAAAATTATTGAAATTCAAAAAAACTCACAACTATTTGAAAAAGAAGTTGATGCACGTCAAAAATTTATCGTTTACGGCAAAATTTTCGACCACGAAATCACTAAAGAAAACATTAAAAACTTATCACAAGAGGAGTATTTTTTTACAAAAACTCCGCTTTACAAAATTCTTTCTTGCGTATTAATTCCCGCTACGATTATAACGATTTTGCTCTCAGCATACGATTTTTTAAGTCCGTACATTCCACTTGCTTTGTTTTTGGTGCAACAGTCAATCGTTTTAATCAACGGAAAAAAAACAAAAAAATTCAGCAGCAAAATCGAAGATAATACACAAGCGTTGAAAAAATATTTCCACCTTTTTGAAACCATTGAAAAAATTGACGCCGTACCCGAAAAATTTTCAGAAATCAAAGACAAAAAAATATCTTCAGCAATGAAATCATTGGCCAACATTGCTCAAAAATACGAACAACGTCATAATTTTATATTCGCAATTTTTGGTCAAGGCATATTTTTATACGATATTTTGATGAATTTAAAATTTGAAAAATGGCAAAAACAATATTCAAAAGAGGTTTCAAGATGGTTTGAAATTATAACAGAATACGACTTTTTGTTCTCTTTAGCAAATTTAAAATTCAACAATCCTAACTGGTGTCTTCCTATCCCGAGCGAAGAGAAATACGTTTTGGAAGCCAAAAACGCCGGTCATCCGTTAATCAAAAACGAAAAATGCGTCAGAAACGATATTCATTTTTCCACCTGCAATTATCTTATAATCCTAACCGGTGCTAACATGGCAGGCAAAAGCACATATCTTAGAACCATAGGCACCAACTTGATTTTAAGTCAGTTAGGAGCGGTTGTCTGCGCTGAAAGTTTCAAATTTTCGCCCGTAGAACTTTTTACGAGTATCCGCAACAACGATTCTGTTCAAGAGAATCAATCTTATTTTTTCGCAGAATTAAAACGCCTCGAACAAATAATCCAAAAACTTCAATCGGGCGAAACATTGTTTATTATCATTGACGAAATGTTAAGAGGAACTAACTCGAAAGATAAACACGAAGGCAGCGAAAAATTCGTTAAAAAACTTCTCAATTATTCGTGCTACGGCATTTTTGCTACCCACGACATCGGAATCGGAAACCTCAAAGACATTTATCCTCAAAACGTTACGGCAAAATGTTTTGAAATTTCGTTTCAAGGCGACGACCTTATTTTCGATTACAAACTCAAAGACGGAATTTCTCAAAACCTCAACGCATCGTATCTGATGAAAAAAATGAAGATTATCGACTAATCAACACTTGAGGGCGAAGTGCCGAAATGTTTCGTAAAACATCTCGTAAAATATTTCGGGTCGTTGAAACCTACCTCGTAAGCAATTTCTGAAATATTCATATTGCGTGTGATTTTGTTTTTGATAATTAAATCATGCGCAATTTTCAAACGGTAATTTCTGATAAACTGACCCGCCGTTTGTTTGGTCAAAGCCTGCATTTTTTTGTTCAGCATCGTCTTAGAAACCATCATTGCCTCGGCTAATTCCGAAATGTCAAACTCCGAATCTTTATAGTTTTCTTTGATGATTTTCAAGGCTTTATCAATAAATTTCTTGTCAGAAGAATCCTCCGGAATATTCAGACTCTCAATATCCATATCCGATTTGAAACGCTGCTGATATTTCCGACGGTTTTCCACGAGCGTTAAAATTTTGGCTTTCAAAAGTGCCTCGTCAAAAGGCTTGATAATATAATCATCAACGCCGGAGCGGAAACTCTCAAGTTGTGAATCCCTCGAGGTTTTAGCCGTCAAAATTATAATCGGAATGTGCGAAATGTTAATATCCGCCTTCACTGCCTCAGCTAATTGTTTTCCGTCCATCTCGGGCATCATCAAATCCGAAAGTATTAAATCAACAGTATGATTTTTAAGCACTTGCAAAGCATTTTTACCGTCAGAAGCCTCCACAACAGCATACGTATCGCTGAGAATAGAACGGATATATTTGCGCATTTCAACATTGTCCTCAACCACCAAAACGCTCAAACGGTATGATGAATCCTCCGGAATTTGGTCGTCAATTGAATCGTCATATTCGTTAACGGAAATGCCTTCGATAATGCTGCTGACAGGGGCTGCCTCTTGAGTTTCAACATTTACCAAAGGTATTTTCATTCTGAAAGACGCACCTTTTTTATGATTGTTTTTCGCAAAAATATCACCGCCCAAAAGATTTGCCAAACGTTTGCAAACATAAAGTCCGATTCCCGTGCCTTGCTGATTAACGGAATAGTTATCGTCTTGATTTTTAGACTGATAAAACGAATTAAAAATCTTTTCAATATCGTCTTTAACAATTCCTTTTCCCGTGTCGGAAACACAAAGATAAACAATTTCAGGCTCTTTTAAAACCGCTGCATAAACGCTGATTTTACCGCCATCGGGAGTGAATTTCAAAGCATTGCCGATAAGATTTGTTAAAATCTTGGTCATCGCCTCACGGTCAAACATAATGTACGGATTTCCAAAACGTAAATAACTTTGGATACTGACCTTTCTCTCATCAGCTAACGCTCTGAAAGGCAGTATTATATCCTCAAGAAAAGTTAGGAAATTACCCGGTTTTAAGGAAATAGGCATATTGCCCGATTCAACTTTCCGAAAATCCATTAACTGATTGACAAGCGACAAAAGATGTTTAGAATTGTTGTTCACAAAATTCAGTTGTTCAATGACTTTCGGATTTGTTGAAAGCTTTAGTGCCCTTTCAATCGGACCGATTATCAAAGTTAAAGGCGTTCTAAACTCGTGAGTTATATTGGTAAAAAATGCAAGTTTATCAACTGTAAGTTCTTGAATTTTTTCCGTCATTTTTTCCATTTGATTTTTTTGACGGGAAATTTCCTCGTTTTGACGGAAAAGAATTTCGTTTTGGCGTGAAAGTTCTTCGGATTTGTTTTCAAGAGCCGAAGTCCGTTGATTAACTTTTTCTTCAAGGATTTCTTTTTGATGTTTAAGACTACGTATTCTCCAATGAATCAGCGCATTAACAACAAACAAAGCAAAAGCAGCCACCAAAAGTATAAACCACCAGCGTTTATAAAAATAACTCGAAACATGAATTTTTAATTCCTTGGGAACTGAAAAACTATTTGACCCCCAAGCGGTACGAACTTTCAAAACATAATTTCCCGAAGGCAAATTCGTATAAAGTGCCGAACGCGAATTTCTTGAAAGAAGATTCCAATCCTCTTCGTAACCCTCTAATTTATACTGATATACCACAGCCCAAGGCGCATGATAATTGAAAGTTGAAAAATCGAATTTCAAGGTTTTGTTAGACTCGTGAAGATTGATTTCTTCGGCTGAAATAATGTCTGTGTCCAAAATTGAGGTTTCGCCGGGATAAATATCATGACCGTCAACAGAAAGATTTGTAATAAAAACTTTACTGCTTCCCATCGTGTTGGAATATCGTTTTGAATCTATTTCCACAAGACCGTGCATTGCACCGAAATACATTTTTCCCAACTTTTCTGACGAAAAACATCCGTTCCAAAAGAATTGGTTATCACAAAGACCTTCTTGTTCATAATAGTTCATAATACGTTCAGTTTCAGGCGAATAACAATTTATTCCGTTGCTTGTTGCCACCCAAATACAATGCGAAAAATCTTCCGCTAACTGCGAGACAATATCATGCGAGAGTCCATTATCGGTAGTGATAAAAGTATATTTTTCACCGTTATATTTAACTAAACCGTAGCCGTTGGTTCCCAAATAAATCTGACCCGAAGAATGACACAAAATAAAAGTAATTTTGTTAAGAAAATCGGTTTCGTGTTTATTGCGTTCCGGCATCTGAAAAGTATATTTAATTCCGCTTTTAACGGTGTTTAAATCCACGGTTAAAAAGCCCGCTGCAGTGCCTAAATAAAGCATTCCGTTTTTGGAAACAGCAGCACCGAGACAACCTCCGATTCTTTCCGTTAAAGTCCTCGGCAAGGGTTCGGAAAACGTATTGGTATTATAATCGTAAAAATAAATTCCTCCCGTAGAACCTATCCAAAAGCCATTATTTATAGTGTCTTTGATTGCAACGCCCACAAAATGAATATTAACACCGCTCCTTGGCGCGCCCTCCAAAGTTTCGGGATTAACAGTTAAAATTCCGCGTTTCAAATTCTTGTCAAAAACCGTCAGACCACCGCCCCAAGTGCCTAAAAGCAATTTGTTTTCGTCAATTTCGGAAATATAACTTACTGAATTATGACTCAAACCGTTACGCGTCGTAAAATTTTGAAATCCCGATTTGTCTTTCTCTTTAAGACTCAGTCCGCCCTCTATTTGTCCGACCCAAAGATTGCCGAAAGAATCAACAAAAACCGAATTTATCGCACCCGAAGGCAGGGAAGTTTTGTCAGAAACCGAATTTTGATAATTTTTAATATCAATAAGCGGACGAATCATCTTGTTTACACCGCCACATTCAGTCCCTATCCAAAGAATTTTGTCATCGCAAAGTATGGTATTAACAAAATCGTTATTCAATGATTTATAATCGTTTTCATCGGAAGATTGTGAAATATGACGAAAATCATCCGTCATGGAATCATAAAAATTAAGACCTTTTAAAGTAGATACAACGAGCCGTCCTTTGTTGTTGATTTTAAGGTCGGAAATCAAATTCTGAGAAAGAGATTTTTCGTTGTTTTCGTCGTGAAGATAGATTTTCAAGGTTTCACTAGCGGGATTAAACCTTACTAAACCGTTGTCAGTACCAATCCAAAGCTCGTTTTCTTTTTCTATCATGCACTTAATATCATCACATTCCAATTTCAAAAGGTTGGAATACGGTATGGCAATAAGTTCGCATTTGTCGGTCTGAATAATTTTGCAAACCACATTATTAATTCCTGCTAACATCTGCCCCTCAAACTCGTACATTGCGGTAATCTGCGAGGTAATTCTTTTTTCGGAACGTAACGTACTGATTCTCGAAATGTTACCTTCGTTATCAAAATCAAATTTCGTTATGGAATTGAGCGAGGAAGCCCAAATACTGCCTTGAGAATCTTTTACAAGTTTTATCGTAAGATTTGAAAAAATTCCCGAAACGTCTTCATTTTCTTTCAATATCGGACTTTTTTCATAATTTGAAAGGTTCATTATGTCAATACCGCTTTCAGAGCTTATCCAAAGACGGTTAAAATTATCTTCAACAACTTTTTTTACGAAATTGCTTTTCAGAGGATATTTACTGCGGCTGTTAAAGTGCATAAAATCATAACCGTCATATCTTAAAAGTCCGCCGCCAACTGTTGCAATCCATACAAAACCTTTACTATCCTGATAAATATCGTCCACAAAATTATTTGTAAGACCGTTATTAACAGTTATGTAAGAAAACAAATACTTAGCAGCAAAATCATCTTTGGTTTGAGCGCAAATATTTGTTTTTAAGGATATTAAAAATATAATCAGTAAAAAAGGAATTTTTTTCATTGCTAAAACTTTATGCCACAAATATAATGATTTTAATTTAGGAAACAAAACTTTTTCATATTGCATTGTTTTCGGAAAATTCGCTGACACGTATGCCAAAAACAGTAATATCATCGGTTTGCTTGCGGGTGCCTCGCCATGAAGCCAAAGTATTTTCCAAATCAGATTTTTGAAGCGAAATATCGTGCCTTGAAATTCTGGTCAAAAGCTCGGTAAAATCTTTTTGAGAATATTTTCTGTTTTCAGCAATACCGAACTGATCCGCATAACCGTCAGAAGATAAATATATCATATCGTTTTTACTGAGCGTAAACTCCTGATTTTCAAAACTGTTCTGAATCGGATAAAGACCTATCGGACAACGTGTAGGTTTCAATGTTATCAACTTGCCGCCCCTACATATAAAAAGCGGAATATTAGCACCCGAATACACTAATTTATCTGACTGGAAACCCTTGAAAATCATACAAATATCCAAACCGTCCCTTAAAATCAAGGAATTGCTCAAGGTCGCAATAATTCTTTTTCTTAGCTCCTCCAAAACATCTTTCGGAGTATAAGTGCGGTACGTTACACCGAAAATATCATTCAACAAACTTATCGCCAAAACGCTCATCAACGCTCCCGGAATTCCGTGTCCCGTACAGTCGCCGACCGCACAAACCAAACCTGTGGCCGTCGTGCAAACGTAAATAAAATCACCGCCCACAACATCCCTCGGACTATACAAAATAAAACTATTAGGAATATAATTTGAAATAGTTTCAAACGAGGATTTGAGCAACGCCTCTTGAATACGTTTTGCATAATTTAAGCTCTCCGTAATGCCGCGGTGATTGGCCTCAATGACATTCTTCTGAACTTTGGTCTGTTCCAAAGAATTCATAAGGTCTTGAGTTAAAGTATTTAATTGCTGCTCATGAAGTTTTCTTTCCGTAATGTTGCGGCAAATACCTTCAAAACCGGCAAAATTTCCCGCATTATCGGTATAAGCCGTAATCGAAGCCTCGCAATAAATATTTTTGCCATTGCGGTTGCGCATCTTGAAAGCGTAATTTTTAACACGTCTTGAATGTGCCAAATCCGCCCAATTAATGTCGGTATCAATCACCTCAAAGACTTTTTTGCCGACAATTTCATTAGAAGAACTAACACCGATAAAATCACACAACGCCGGATTAACTTTCAAAATCCTACCCGCAATATCCGTCCTAATATATGCGTCGCTGAAATTAATTAAAGTGTTTTCAAACTGATTGTTGTTGTCCTTGAGAATTTGCTCGTAAAGTTTTCGACTGCTGATATCAACCATAAAACCGATGATTCCCAACGTTTTACCGTTATCAGAGTACGGCACTTGCGATACAGAATACCATTTACCGTTATCATTAACACTGCGGATAAAAATCTCCTGATTAATATAACTTACTCCCGTTTTCAAAATGTCCCAATCTTGTTTTACCATAAGGTCAAACTGAGAATCAAGCGGAATTTCTTCGGCTCTGCGTCCCGTGATTTTGTCTAATGTTACGCCCAAACCATTGGTAAACATCGTGTTAGCCAAAATAAAACGGTTAGAAACATCTTTCATAAAAATCTTTGCGGGCATGGTCTCAAGCAAAGTCCTCATCTGAGAAAGAGTATTTTTTAAGCGGCGTTCGCTTTTGAGAGCCTCCGTTACATCGCGGCTCACACCCAAAAAATTCAAATGTCCGTAAGAGTCGGTTACCGTTGAAACAACTGATTCCAATTCCTTGACTTCACCGTTTTTACAAATTGTTAAACACTTAAATCTGTGATTTACGGTCTCGATATTCTCTTTTGAAATCCTTGCCGCTCGCTGCAAAATTCTTTCCGTAGAATCCTCCGAAAGAATATCGCGGAGATTCATTTTCAAAAATTCCGCCTGAGTATAACCGAGTTGCTGCGAAACGGCTTTGCTGACATAATTAATATCCAAAGTTGCTGCATCAACCTTCCAAATCATATCGGCGGTATTTTCAGCAATCATACGATATTTACTTTCGGAATCGGAAAGACGTTTCAAAATCGTTCTGTGCTCGGAAATATCCCTTGTAATAGCAATTATTTCGCTGTGCCCGGCAGTATTATTTTGAGATAATGTTATCGCCAATTCTATATCAAGATAGTTATGGTCGTAACATTTTATCTTACAATCAAAACGCAAATTGTTTTGCTGGGTCAAAAAGTCGTCGTTTTTTGACATTTTTTGCGAGAAAAAATGTCTGATTTTATGATAAGAAACCTCGTCAAACAAATCCGGCAACGACATTTTCATAACTTCGTTTTGCGTAAATCCCAAAAGATTTTTAACGGCAGGACTTACAAAAACTATTTTCTTGAGTTTATAATCATAAATCCAAATAACGTCGCTACAATTTTCAACGATAGCAGAATATTTTCTGTTGATTTCCCTTAACTCGTCCACATAATAGTTTTTCTGTCCAGCATCTTCAAAAACGGCAGCATAACCCGTTACAAAGCCGTTATTTTTTATAGGCGAAAACGTAGAACTAAGTTTCAAAAGCGAATTATCCTTTCTAATGCAATACAAAATGCCTTTCCAAGCCGTTCCAGTGGAAAGTCGGCGCCAAAAATCATAATTAAAAATCGAGGCTCCAGTTTCGTTTACAAACAAAGTAGGCTGATTTTCAATAAGTTCTTCTTTGGAATAACCCGAAGCGTTTTCAAAACTGCGGTTCGTAAAAGTAATTTTTCCAAGAGGATCGGTCATTATAATTCCTGCATAATTCTGAGAAACCGCCTCGTAAAACGGTTTCAAATCCATGTCTGAAATTTCCGATGTAACTACTTGAAGCGTAGACAATTTGTCGGATTTCAAATCGTCATCTTTTTTATTATTACCCTCAGCCTTAGTAAAATTAGCTCTACAAATCATTGATCCCGTTATAAAGAAAACCAACAATCCCAAAACAAAAAATATGATGTAAACTTTGTAGAGAATGCCTAAAATATGATTGTAATTTTTTGAAAATTCGTAACTTACATAACCAAAAGTTTGTTTTTCGGGAGAAAAAAGAGCAAATTTGTAAAGATAATCATCAAAACAGAAATTCAAGGTATCCCTGCCCATCAAAAGTTTGTAACCTTGACCACCGGCAACGTTAATACATTCTACTGCAACAAAATAGCCGTAATCCACGGGTTGCGTTTTGTCGGTTTTTCTAAGTCGTGCCACCATAATGAGATAAACCGAGCCGTCAACCACACTATAATATTTTATAATATTGTGATAATAAAGTTCTCTGATAAATTTTCCCGCATCAGAGACCAAAACAGAATCCAAATTCGCATCTTCATAATTGGAAAACAAAACCTCCCCTGTCCTATTCATCAATGCAACACCCGAAAGATTATAATCGGTAACCACAGAATAAACGTTTTGCTCCGCCCAAAGCGTATCTTGAGTTTCTATAAGGTCTATTATCTCATCATAAGAAGAATAATCGTAAACAATATCCTCTACCCTTTTCTCATGATTCAATATTGTATAAATCAAATTAGACCGTTCCGTTTCGGCAGCGTATGTCTTGATGACTTCCGTCAGCCACACAAAAAAGAACGATAAAAGCGAAAATATTAATATCCCGATCAATATGATTCTTACTTTTTTCATATTATTAAAAAAAGTCATAAAATATTTTCGGTAAAGATATAAATTTTTTAAATAAAAATACTAACTTTGCGCAATAATTTTTTAAGGATTTTTTTAAAATGATGACTTCAAAAGAAATACGCAAAGCCTTTTTGGATTTTTTTGCGAACAAAGACCACAAAATAGTGCCCTCTGCACCGATGGTCGTAAAAAATGACCCCACTTTGATGTTTACAAATGCGGGAATGAATCAGTTTAAAGATATTTTCTTGGGAAACGAACCCGCAAAATATAAACGTGTTGCCGATTCCCAAAAATGTTTAAGGGTTTCTGGAAAACACAACGACCTCGAAGAAGTCGGACACGACACCTACCATCACACTATGTTTGAAATGTTAGGTAACTGGTCGTTCGGAGATTATTTCAAAAAAGAAATTATTGATTGGGCTTGGGAATTTTTGACCGAAGTCGTTAAATTGGACAAAGACAGACTCTACGCCACCGTTTTTGAAGGCGCACAAGACGAAAACCTTTCTCCCGACGAGGAGGCTAAATCATATTGGCTCAAACATTTACCGGCAGACCGTGTTATCATGGGCAACAAACATGACAACTTCTGGGAAATGGGCGCAACCGGTCCATGCGGTCCGTGTAGCGAAATTCATATCGACCTGCGCAGCGAAGATGAACGTAAAAAAATTCCCGGTGTAGAACTCGTAAATCAATCTCACCCCCAAGTTATCGAAATTTGGAACTTGGTTTTCATGCAATTCAACCGCAAGGCTGACGGTAAACTTGAACCCCTACCCGCAAAACACGTTGATACCGGTATGGGTTTTGAACGCCTTTGCATGGCTCTTCAAGGCAAACAATCAAATTACGATACGGATATTTTCCAACCCGTAATTCAAGAAATTGCACGTCTGACCGGCGTTAAATACGGCTCGTCTGAAGAAACCGACGTTGCCTCAAGAGTTATTGCCGATCATATCCGCGCTATCTCGTTCGCTATTGCCGACGGTCAGCTTCCCTCTAACGCAAAAGCAGGTTATGTAATCCGCAGAATTTTAAGACGTGCTGTTCGTTATGCTTACACATTCTTAAATCAGAGCGAACCGTTTATGTACAAACTTTTGCCGGTTTTCATCTCCGTTATGGGAGAGGCTTATCCCGAATTAGTGGCTCAAAAAGATATTATCGAAAAAGTAATGATTGAGGAAGAAACCTCATTCTTACGCACTTTGGAAACAGGTATAAAACTTCTTGACAAGGTTGTAAGCAAAGCTAAAAGCGAAAACAAAACCGAAATTGACGGCAAAACCGTTTTTGAGCTTTATGACACTTACGGTTTCCCGCTCGATTTAACGGAACTTATCCTCAAAGAAAAGAACCTAAGTCTCAATCAAAAAGAATTTGAAGCCGAACTTTCAAAACAAAAAGAACGTTCACGTCAAGACGCAAAAATAGATTCTTCGGACTGGGTTGAAATCAATAGTTTCTCTACCGAAGATTTCACAGGTTACGACAATACGGAAGAAGAGGTTAAAATTTGGCGTTACCGCAAAGTTGAAGCTAAAGGCAAAACTTATTATCAATTAGTTTTCAACAAGACTCCGTTCTATGGCGAAATGGGCGGTCAAGTCGGCGACCAAGGTTATTTGGAATTCAACGGCGAAAAAACATATATCACTGACACACAAAAAGAAAACGGATTGTCAATCCACATCGTAAAAGAATTACCGAAGGATTTAAACGTTACTTTCAAAGCCGTTGTCAACAAAGAAAAACGCGCAGCCTCCGAGGCTAACCACACGGCAACTCACCTCTTGGACGAAGCTTTAAGAACGATACTCGGCACTCACGTTGAACAAAAAGGTTCTTTGGTTTGTCCCGATTATTTAAGATTCGACTTCTCTCATTTCTCAAAACTCTCTGACGAAGAAATCGAAACCGTAGAAAAATTCGTAAACGAAAAAATCCGTCAGTCAATTGATTTGGAAGAATACCGCGATATGCCTATCGACGAGGCTAAAGCCAAAGGTGCAATCGCTCTTTTCGGTGAAAAATACGGCGATAAAGTACGTGTCGTAAAATTCGGCTCGTCAGTAGAACTTTGCGGCGGTTGCCACGCTCAAAACACAGGAAAAATCGGATTTTTCAAAATCATAACCGAAACCGCAATCGCCTCAGGCGTGCGCAGAATCGAAGCCTTAACAGGCAAAGCTGCTGAAGATTTCATCAGAAAACAATGCGCCGTTGCCACTGAACTCAAACTCATGTTCAAAGCCAAAACAGAACAAGCAGCTCTCGATTCAGTAAAAGCATTACTCGATGAAAACGCAGCTCTGAAAAAACAAATCGACAATTTGGAACACGAAAAATTAGCTTCCATAAAAGAAAATTTGTTAAAATCAGCAAAACAAATCAGCGGTATTAACGTTATCGCCGAAACCGTAACCGTAAGCAACAAAGACCTTTTAAAAGATCTCTCGTTCCAACTCCGTCAACAATTAGAAAACTCATACATCGTTCTCGGTGCATTAATAGACAACAAACCCCTATTGTCCGTCATTATGACTGACAACATCGTCAAAGAACGTTCCCTCAACGCTGGCGCAATCGTTAAAGAAGCCGGCAAGGAAATCCTCGGCGGTGGCGGAGGTCAAGCATTCTACGCAACCGCAGGCGGTAAAAAACCTGAAGGACTTCAAGCCGCTATTAATAAAGCTGTTGCAATGATATAAATCGCCTCATGCCGGCGGGGCAGTTCCCTTTTGAAAAAGGGAACCGGAAAACTTCTGTGAGATATAAAAAAGGGAAAGCCCCAAAAGGCTTTCCCTTTTTTATATCTCTTAAAAGTTCTTTGGTTCTTTCTTTCAAGAAAGAACGCCCCCACGGCGAGCGGCATTATACCATTTTGCAAAAACTATTATACTAATAGCGGCTGCAATTCCGCCTAAGCTGTAACTTAAAGTTGGGTTTAATGCGAAACATTCGGGTGCGATAAAAAGATATGTTGAGCAGACTAATGTCATATAAACGGCAGGTAAAAATGCCATAATCCACGGCTTTTTGTTCAAGGCCATATAAACCGTTATTGTCCAAAGTGTGAATACGCTCAACGCCTGATTTGACCAGCCAAAATATCTCCAAATAACATTGAAACCAGCGGCGTCGCTAAGGCTGTAAACTATTATTAAAGCCGTTACAGCGAAAATCGGAACGCTGACCATCAGACGTTTTGATATTTTTGTTTGGTCGATTTTGAAAAAGTCAGCAACGATAAGTCTTGCGCTTCTAAGAGCAGTGTCGCCACTTGTTATCGGAGCAAAAACAACGCCGAGCATTGCTAAAATACTGCCGATTCGTCCCATCCATGTTTCGGTTATAAAATAAACGATTGAGGCTTGCGATTCACCGTAACCTTTTTCTTTGTAAAACCAAATAGCCGCAGCCGCCCAAATCATTGCAATTATGCCTTCAAGAATCATTGCTCCGTAAAAAACCGGGCGTCCGAGATTTTCATTTTTAAGACAACGTGCCATCAAAGGACTTTGCGTAGCGTGAAATCCAGAAATTGCACCACAGGCAATCGTTATGCACATTATCGGGAAAATCGGTGTTGTGTCTTTGTGAGGGTTAGAATTTGAAATTCCGTCAGTGATTTCAGGAAGTTCAATACCCTGCCAAAGAATCATAAAAAAAACGCCTACTGCCATGAAAATCAGCGAGAAAGCAAACACGGGATAAACCTTTCCGATAACTTTATCAATCGGCAAAAGCGTTGCGATTAAGTAGTATGCAAAAATGACTATAATCCAAAACGTGTTGTTCATATAATCGGGTGTAATTTTGTCAAGAATTCCGGCTGGCTGACTAACAAAAACCACTCCGACAAGCACCAAAAGAACAACCGTAAAAACTCTCATAACTTGTTTGGTGGTGTTTCCAAGATATTTTCCGATAATATCGGGAAGATTTGCGCCGCCTTCACGAACTGAAATCATGCCCGAAAAAAAGTCATGAAAAGCACCGATAAAAATACAGCCCACAACAATCCAAATATATGCCGCCGTACCAAATTGCGCTCCGAGAATTGCACCGAAAATCGGTCCTAAACCGGCAATGTTAAGAAATTGAATCATAAAAATTTTCCATGTCGGCATTGGAATATAATCAACACCGTCCTGCATAGCGTAAGCAGGAGTTTTTTTTGACGGGTCTGGACCAAAAACCTTTTCGGCAAATTTACCGTAAAAGACATAGCCCAAAACAAGCAAACCTATTGCTGTAAGAAATGTTATCATTTTTTTTATTTTTTGATTAGATTTTTATTTTCACCGCAAAAATAATACTTTTAGAAGTAATTTTGCCAACAAGCAGAGTTTTTTTTTATCCGTTACAAAAAAATATTGTATTTTTGAAAAAAAAATACTAATTTTACCGCCCGAAAGAATTTTATAAAATCTCATCATAATGGAAGGTAATTTTTTTGAAGCCTTAAAACTCTTAGGAGT
>JAEEGL013091293.1_pt1 | contig 22217 bp, 19 predicted proteins | sample 9134231 | NCBI WGS metagenome assembly JAEEGL01 (sample SAMN16246548, study PRJNA631951) | gut metagenome | biome: gut microbiome; feature: rumen; material: fiber-attached | host: Bos | place: Iran: Karaj | collected 2018-10 | reverse complement strand
GTGTGGGGCGAATTCCACACCAAACGGAGATTATTAGCATTGCAAAGATAGTGTGTCTCACATAAATCTCCAATTTTTTGAAAGAAAAAATTATAGGTTTGGAGAAAGATTCATTTTTGTTGAATAACCGCTCAGGCTCAGCAGAAAAACGCCATTCTATAACTTATCAGTTTTATTGTGCAGTTTTATTGTTTCTGCACGCCGGTGGCGGGGGCACCCGTGATGCCGCCGTAGGGGTAATAGCCGTTCACCTCCTCGAGCGCGCCATCCTGGCTGATGACCGCCCGAATGTTGCCCTGATAGTCGGTGATACGGTAGTGGTAGCAACTGTCGGCCCAAAATCCATATTCGTTCTCGATGCGTTCCAGCGCGCCGTTCCTGTAGATGTGGCTGCCGCGCCAGTCGCGCGTCATTGCACGATTAAAAGCAATATGACGTTTATTTATAGTCATTTGGATCTATTAGTTTTTTTTCTATAAGCCTTCTCCATTCGCTTAATGATTCCTCATTACCGCTATCGACACCTTTCTTCAAGTATTTTAAAGCCAAATTTCTTGTTTGCTCTGGGATAGTATTAATTGAATCTATTTCAAAATAACCTACAGAATAGACAGATACTAATTTCCAATATACAAAATAATATGCTCTTGAATAGTGATATTTATCAGCCATCATAAAAGCATAAGGAAGAATTGCGGAACCATTAAGTTCATCAGCCATTGTTCCAATTCTCAACTGGTCAAATGCATCACTGTCTCCTTGTACGACAAGCGCTGCCAACGAATCAACATCGCCCATATAATTCATGGAAACCCAAACGTCCTTTTTATCAGATTGTTTTGAACAGCCAAGAATAATCAGTCCAAAAATTATAAATAGAATATTTCTCATTACATTTATAGTTTGTTTTATCTCTTTAAATCATTTATCGTTCTTATTATTATGGGCTTTATTTAAATAATGTCTCGCAATAATTTTACTATCATAATCTAAAGAATCTAAGACTCCATAATCTGTCCATTCTAGAATCAAATTGTAAACTTGTTGGCTAGCATCTGCGTTATTGAATTTATTCGACATATAAAGCGAATAAGCCAATTTGTCTAAATCAGTATTATATTTTGATGAAATCGGGCGATTCATATATTCTAAATAGGCAATGGAGTCTCCATTGTTTACTATGAGATCTTTCAACTCATTATCACTAAGAGTTGCCATGTCTTTGGGGTTTACATGCGCGGGCACTTTATTATCTTCGATTGATTCCTTATAGTCCTTATAGTATTGATAATAGTTTACTGCTTGAACACCTAACACGAATGAAAAAAAAGCAATTATCAAGAACCATATTGCTATCAAAGATGTTTTAACTACTTTTTTCATGATTCAGTATTATTAACTACATAAATAATTAAATGACTTGAGCTGTATTGCGTAAATAGTTAAGGGGTTACTTCAGTTTCAAGATTCTTTTGATGATTTGACTTATTTAAGTAATATGTCGCCAGTTTCCTGCTATCAAAATCTAAAGAGTCTAAATTCCTTGATTTATCCCAAAGAATGAGTTGGCTATAAACATTATATGACGCTTCAGCATCATCTATCCTATTACTTGCAAAAATCGAATAGGCAACACCTTCAATATAGTTATATTTGCTTTGATGTAATGATACAATTAGATAGCGTTGATAAGCATCATCATTCTTATTGGTCCTAACGACATTTTTTATTGAATCGAGGTTTTCGTAATGCACTCTAAATAAATCATCCTCTATTGAAATGGTCTTATGAAAATATTTAAATGCCACCCCCGCCAGAAACGAGAGAAGAATTATTATAACAGATATTAAAACTATTTTTTTCATTACAATTATATTTTTCAATTAGTGAGCAATACGATCCCACAGTGTGGGTTTTTCTTTTGCTTTCCAAGTGGAATCAAAAGATTGAACCCTTTTTCCGTTCTTAAAAACACTCCAACAACCTTCTACACATTTTATTGCATTGCCTTCATTATCATATATTAATGATCTTACTTCAGTATCAAAATCAGATTCAACTCCAATTTCTTTGGTAGGAGCAATAATTCTATCATCTTTTAACTCTTTATCTTTTGATAATTCTTCTGCGAACGAATCATCACCATTTGCCGTGTTACAAGAATGTAGTATTATAGTAATATTCTTTTTACTTTTTTGGGCATCAACCCATGTTTTTGATTTATTTAATACATGAGTTTTAAATTCTTCTGGATTTGAAATTATTCTTTTTGAGTCCCCTGTAGTAATAGAAATATTATTTTTATTACCATGTGCAAAAACATGAATTGCATCATCGTCTTTATAAAAAACAGCCCAAAGATATAAAAATGGGTCTTGTTTTTTGTCAAAAAAAATCATTTTCTCTTGGCCAGTGGGGTCGGTGTAACGGATGGGATTGGCGGCGCAGTAGACGAAGGGGCTTGTGCTGGGGTAGTCCTCGGCCTTGCGGTCTATGGAGTTGAACAGTGGGAGCATTGGGTCGTAGTGGCGGGCCTCGAAGTCGAGCCAGTCGAGGCCGTTCTCGCGGTCGAGTTCCTTGCCGCCGTACTTGCGCGCCTGCACGCCGGTGGCGGGTGCCCCCAATAGGCCGCCGTAGGGGTAATAGCCGTTCACCTCCTCGAGCACGCCGTTCTGGCTGATGACCGCCCGCACATTCCTCTGATAGTCGTTCAATATGTAATCATATCTGCACAACATGGTCAAAACACACTTTGTGTAGATGCAAAGTTAGGGCATAAAAATAGCTTCTCCAAATTATTTGGCAGAAAATAGAGTTTCAAATTTTACTCTTAACTTTCAATGCTTCAGCTATTTAAACTTTTCGTGGGAGTTTCATTGCATTTATGGCGTGTACTTTTGCCCTACTTTTCTACTGAGAAAAGCATTTTTGCCATTTACATCCGGGAGTGACGCTGGCGCACGAGAACCCCGAAGAGCTCGCAACCGAACGGGCGCAAATCTCACTATTGCGGTGGGTTGCTTTGGTTTCTTTTCTTCTCATCAAGGCTCTTGAGCGTGGCAAGGCGGCGCTCAAAAATGGCAATCTCGCGCTGTAAGCCCATGACCATTTTTTTATCATTGGCGATAAAAAACTTGAGTTCTTCAATCACTTTGGAACGCGCATCTGCAAGCGTGTGGAAGAGTTCTGTGTCACGCACCACATCGCCATTGTCAAGCACGATGTCATAACCAGGAAGAATTAGATTACGATCCCATATAAACTGCTTAATGGTGCTGCACTTAACCTTGCACATTCTGTAAGGCCGTATGTAATACACCCTATCGCCAAGTGCAAAATGCTCAGATTTCAATGTCTCAATCTCAGTAATAGGTTCTTGAGGAATGCGACTCTTTTTTTCAAGTCCTTCTTCATAATAACTAAAGTCGTCTTGTTCTGTGATTTTTTTCTTTTCCATAATCTCTCATTTCAAAAAAACATTCATAGAATATATATAATGAATAATTTTTGAAATATGCAAATTTTTCAGCAACAATTCTTCAAGCAAATTGTTGTGTAGCACACAATAGAATCGTTCAGTGAAAGTCGGTGCATTCGGTGTGCGATTATCGGGCGAGATGATCAGGAGTAGAGGAGGTTGAGGGAGTCGGGGTGCCACTGGGGGATGGTGGAGAGGGCGGCGTGGTGGAAGGCGAAGGTGCCGTCGGCGGGGCGCACCACGCAGCGGGCTGTGGCGAGGGCTGGCTGGGTGCCGTCGGCAATGGCGAGGAGCAGCAGGCGATTGCCATAGTCGATGGCGGCAGGTCGGTTGGGTCCCGCACCGGTGTAGGGGTCGAGCGCGACCTGCGCCTCGTGGCTATCGGGGGCGAGGAACTGGGTGACGGGTCGTTGCCAGGCGGTTAATTGCCACTCGACGGGTCGCACGCACTGCGGTGGGACGGTGGCCGAGACCTTGCCGTGCGCATCGGTGGTGAGGGCAACATCGGCCTTGACATCTTCAACTGGCAGCCACTCGACGGGGGCGGTGTTAAGCAGGTGGGCATACCACTGCCGGATGTGCAACTCGAGCAGGGCGTCGATGTCGATGCCGTCGTCGCGCTCCACGGTGCAGTCGCGCACCACAGGCTCGAGACGCAGTTCTTTTTTCCACAGGGCGAGCATCTCGCTGGCGTTGAGATGCAAAAATTGATTGGTGTTTTCCATAGTTTTGTGTGTTTGAGGTTTTTGCCACAAAGGTAGGCACAGCAAAATTCCAAACGCCATGTTAATCGCACACAAGGCCCCTGGCCCCCTAAAGGGGGAATTGAGGGTGAGGGGGCTAAAAAAAGAGGCTACCCCGGTGTGGAGTAGTCTCTTTTATGATTTTCACGCACTTTTACAGCGGGGTAAGAATGTAACAAAGAAAAGTTGCTGTAAATGTGTGTATTAAGATAGGAACCACATCCGCCCTTTAAGGGGGATAAGGAGGGCCTATTAGCTGTTCATGATAATGTCGATGAGGGCAGTGATGTCGCGTACATCGATTTCACCGTCTTCGCTCACATCGGCACGAGGATTGTTGGTGATCGAGTTCATGATCACATCGATGAGGGCGGTGATGTCGCGTACATCAACTTCGCCGTCGCCGTTCACATCGCCACGCAGGTAGCTATTGCCGCCATCGCTGGCATCCTGACCATCGACCCACATGCAAGCAAAGGTGTAACGGTTCTCGAAGTTACCGATTCTCTCGGCATCGCCAGTGGTGATGTCAACCTCGTAGAGCGAAGTGTCGTACTTGCCGTTCTGAATCCAGTTGTTGTCGGGCAGATTGGTCCACACACCAGAATCGTTATAACCCTTGCCACTGTTGAAGTAGCCATTCCAGTACATCTTGTTGGGGTTGTTCTTGCTGAAGCAAGCACTCTGACGACGATACTGAGAGCAGTAGCCGGTGCCGTGAGTGTACTTGTTCACCTCTTCGATATAGGTTTCGCCAGTTTCGGGGTCAACCATCTGCACGGGTGTGGTGAGCATGAGACCTGTGCTCAGGTCAAACTCGCACAGTGTGGCACCAGTGAGGTTGCCGTTGATGTCTTCCATCTTGCCGTCTTCACGCATAACGCCGTTCACGCCGCCACTTGTCATGGCAAAGGCACGGCCCTCGCTGTTGATGGCAAAAGTCACAAAATTATAGTAGTAAAGACCTGGGGTGATGGGAGTGATCTGCATGGTTTCCAAGTCAATCGAGCAGATGCAGTAACCAGCATCCTCGGCACTTGCAGCGTCGTCTTGCTCCACGAAATAGTCAGGGTCGTTAACAATCTCTTCGGGGAGGTCCTGAGCGGTCATGTAGAAGAGGCCATATACCTTGCCGTCGACGGGGTTGTAGCACATGCCAGCCGACTCAAGGCACATCGACTCGGGATAGTAATCGTTCTTGCCCGAGAGCAGGTCGCCAGTCACGGCATCCCACTTGCGCACAGCAAAGCGCTCTGAAGCAGGAATATCAGAGTCGGTGCGTGATGTAACGGTGGTGAGTTTGCCGTTCACATACACAGCGCCCGAGTTGCCGTACATCAGGTTAAAGTTGTTGGCCCACATGGCCTTGTCGTTGTCGGTAAATGTGCCACCGCTGAAGAAGTCAGAGATGTTTACTGCGGGATCTTTGTAAGGCGAGAGGTTGTTGATGCCATTGCCGTCGAAAGCATAAATGCCATTCTCAACGACGAAAATTGCACATCCCAGTGTGCTGTTCCATCCTACATAGGTTGAATACCAATGATCAGCATGATCATCGTAACGGTTGTTCTGATACACGCCTTTGATCTTCAAATCCTGAGCCGAAGCACTCACAAGACTGAGCGATACCAAGGCAAACAAGAAAAATTTGATTTTTTTTGTCATGGTTTTTTAAATAGGTTTATAATAAAAAAATAATAACATAAGCAATGTCAAAAAGTGTGTGTTTCTCACCATTTATAAAGACATAAGCATAATAAAATGGCAATAAAGCGGCACAAAGGTAAGAAACATTTCTCAATTATGAGCAATGTGTAAAGAAAACAATGAAAAATAATAGGTCGGCCGAAATGCAACCCTCCAAGCACGGGCTACAGGAGGCCTTGCTCGACGCGTACGCAGATGCGCTCGATGAGGGCGTCGTTCTTGTCCTTCTGGGGTCGGTACTCGGCCTTGAGGTTGACGCCGAAAAAGCGCCCGAAGGTCTGCCAGAATCCAGCGCGGAAGGTGCCCATGAATGCCTTGACAATGCTATAGGAGTTCTGGTTGGTCTCGCGGTTGACGAGTTTAATCATGATTTTTCCCTGGTTCTTGGTGAACTTCTTCATGATGGGCTTGTACTGAGCATAGAGCTGCTTCTCAAACTTCTTGAGGTAGGCATCTTTCTCCTTCTTGGTGTCGAAAGTCTGGAGGTACTCGTAGGTTTCCTGCAAGGTGCGGTTGATGAGCTTGGCATAGGGCAAGGTCTTCTTCACATCGCGCACGGTTTTCCAGTAGAATTCCTCATCCTTCTTGTTGCGGAAACGCTCGTTGGGGTAAACGATGACGGGATTCATCACAATCCACATGGTGGTGTCGCCGGTGAGCGGGTCAATGTCGTGATACATGCCATGATAGACGCTCCTGATGGGCGAGAGTTCGCGCTCGTCAATCACCATTTCCTGGCTCAATGCCGGCAGGCATGCCAGGGCCAACATTATGACCATTATCCAGTGCTTCATTGCCTGATGCCCGTTGTTTTACAGGGGCAAAAGTAGGACAAACTTTTTAAATAGCACCACTAATGTGTATTAATTGTGCTTAAAAATGCCTTTTTATCCCGATTCGGTCATTAGGATTTGGGGTTATCGTTTGGGAGCGCATCAAAAGCCCAGCGACTGCAGCAGCCCCAAATAGTTCACCGTGGCACCCACCAGGCATCCCTTAGTCGAGGGCACGCTCTTGCTGTGCTTGAGCCCAGCGATGAAGGGGGTGATGCGAATCGACGAGGTGAACCGCTTGCTGCCGTTGCCCAAGAAAGGCTTATCGGTGATGGTGGTGTGCAGCCTGATGTCGAAATCGATAGAGGCAATCCAACTGGTGTGGGTGAAACGCGCCTTGTCGACACCTGTCACGCGGAACTGGTCCTCGTCGTTCTCGTCCTTGCTCCACTCCAGGTTGTTCAGGTCCCAGCTGTAGCGCGACAACACGAAACCCACATTGGGGGTTACCGATAGGCGATGCCCCTGGTAAACCCTGTAACCCGCCTGCACGCTCCACAGCAGCAGCGAGGCATCGGCATGGGCATTGTCTTGAGCGGGATGGCCGTCGGCGTCGAAGGCTGCAAAGATGTTGCGGTTCTTGAACGAGGGCTGGCTATAGGCCACATCGGTCTTGAGCCTGAAATTCTGATAGGTGCCCGTGAGGCCTATCTGGAACACGGCGCTGCCCTTGAAGTTATCGGCCACGCTGCCAGTGGGGAAGGCGGCTCCCACACCGCCATAAACACCATAGGTAAAGCCGCTTGGCTCACCCGAGACTTGTGAGTTTTGCGCCTGCGCAACCAGAGCGGCCATAGTCATGAGCCACAGCGCCACCACATATTTATTGACTAAATGTTTCATCTTCATTGAACGGTTATTGTTATTTTAAACACAAAATTAATCAAATCTGCTCAATTGTTGCTGGTCAACCGACTTAAAAAACGCACAATTGTGGCATTTTTCGCAAAAAACGCTCCTCACCGAGAAAAAGCCAACAAAATTTCACTACTTTTGTACCCGTCAAATCAAAGACCTGTGCCAAACTCATTAACACACAATTTTATACTAACCTCTTAAACATCATGAATGCATAACAATTTGCCACAAGGCAAAAAATACCGAAAAATGTGGCTTCTTGTCGCTGGTTGACAAGAATCCCCAGTTTTTTACTACTTGATTCACACATAGTGTTTTATAATTTAAAACAAACATTCTGCCAAATTCATTTTGCTATTTGCAATAAATGCATTATTTTTGCAAAAAAGAAAACTATAATATAATTAACTTCATTTATTAACTCTTAAAAACAACAAACACATTATGAAGAAAATTTTCTCATTTATGCTGTTCTTCCTCGCCATGAGCGCTGTTCAGGCTGAAACAGTAACTGATGTGCTTGATAACGCCTTCACAGGTGTTTCTGGCTCCTCTTACACAGACTGGACAAATACCGGCACATCAGGCGCCGTATATAAAGGTCAGTCGGCAGGTAGTAATAGCACCATCCAGTTACGCTCGAATAACAGCAATTCGGGCATCGTCACCACCACATCGGGTGGCAAGGTACAGAAAATTGTTGTGACCTGGAACTCTAGCACTGCTAATGGTCGCACCCTTGACATTTATGGTGACAGTACTGCTTATTCAGCTGCCACAGAACTGTATGGCACACCTAAAGGTACTAAGCTTGGTTCCATTGTTTGTGGCACAAGCACTGAACTCACTGTGACAGGCGACTATGAGTACATTGGTCTGCGTTCAGTAAGTGGCGCCATGTATCTCGACAAAATCGAAATCACATGGGGCGAAGAAGGTGGTAGCGAGCCTCCTACACCGACTTATCAAACGATTCCCTACACTGAATCATTAGTGTCGAGCCAGGGCCTGTTCACTATCGAGGATGTGAACCTGGGTGGCCTTACCGCAGTGTGGAAAACCAGCAGTTACGGCATGACCGCCAATGGCAATAACTGTACTGACAATGTCGAGAGCTGGTTCATCAGCCCACTGATTGATGGCACTACAGTGAGCGCCGTCAACCTCACTTTTGACGAGAACCTGCGCTACTTTGCCAACGATTCAGCCGCTACGCAAGAAGCAACTCTGTGGGTGCGCGAAGGCGAAAATGGCACATGGACACAGGTAACCCTCCCCGCCGATGTTCACAAAGAAATGGGTAACAACACATTTGTCAATATTGGCGACATTGATTTGAGCGCATACGCTGGCAAGGTGTTCCAGATTGGCTTCAAGTACACTGCAACCACCACCAACCATGGTCGTTGGGAAATCAAGAATCTGGCTATTACCGAAGGTATTGTTCCCGATCCCGAAATTGCTACTGTAGCTCAGTTCAACGCATTAGACCAAGGCACAACTTTCGTGTTCACTGGCCAAAACCTTGTTGCCACCGCACAAAGTGGCAAGTATCTGTATGCTCAGGACGAGACTGGCGGCATCCTCATCTATGGAGAAATTTCTCCCGAATACACCATGGGTGATGTTATTCCTGCTGGTTTCACTGCCACCAAGGGCGTATATAGTGGAGCAGCTCAGGCTGGCAGCCCCCAGAACATGGAAGACGCTGTTGACAGCCAGTCGGTCACTGCCAAGGAGTTTGTAGCAGCCGACTTTGAAGCTGCCACATTTGCTGAACTGTCGAACTTCGGCATCTATGGCGTGCTGCGTGGCGTGACCGTGGACGGCAACACCATTACACTTGCCGACGGCACAACCGTTGTTAACACCTTTACCACCTTTGCAGAAGTACCCACCGGCAGCACCAGCGACATCTATGATGTGTATGGCATTATGAGTTGGCACAATGGTGTACAATTCCTGCCCGTTGACTATCAATTACAGGCTGCTACCGCTCATGCCGCACCTGTCATCACAGTTAAACCCGAAAAGGATATGTACTTTGTAGGTGACGAGGTGACCGTAATCTTCTCTAGCGAAGAAACTGGCGTGAACATTGGTTATGACATTGAAAATTCTGAGACCTTCCCCACGAGCTATCATCCTATCACTAATGGCGACAGCATTACTGTGACTGCCGATGCGCCCAAGACTGTGACTGTGCGTGCATTTGCTTATGGCTACGAAGAGGGCGATGCTCTTGAGAACAGCGAAGTGGTGACTAAGGAAATTGTCTTCCTCGAAGTTCCTGTTCCTGGCGACAAATATGAGCTTGTGACTGATTCAACCCAGATTGCTGCCGACAACGAGTATGTGCTGGTTTACACCAAGGGAGATGTGGTTAAGGCCATGGGTGGTAATACTCAAACCACTGGCGCACCCTTCCGCAGTGCGGTTGATCCAGGCATTACCGAATTCACGCTTGAAAATGGAGTTGTGACTCTGATGAGTACAACTACTGTGACTCCGTTCGTTCTGGAGACTGCTAAAGAAAACCGCTTCTACATCAAGATTGATGGCAAAGCATATCTCTACTGGAGTGCTGGTAATAGTGCTGAAAGTGGCAGCGATGGCGACGAAATGCTCTTGACACTTGATGCTGATGGTAATGTTCAGATCAAAGACTACAGTGCATGGGAAGAACGCTACTTGCAGTATAATGAAAGCTCACCTCGTTTCGCATTCTACAAAGGCACTCAGAAGAACGCTCAGCTCTATGTGAAGGTAGTTGATACTCCTCTCCTGGGCGATGTGAACGGTGACGGCGAAGTTGATGTACGCGACATCACTGCTCTTATCGATGTTATCATGAACTCGATTACCGACAATCCTCGTGCCGATGTGAGCCAGGATGGCTCTATCGATGTGCGCGACATCACTGCCCTCATCGACATCATCATGAACAGCTAATCAGTTCTGATTACTGAAAACAACGCTTTACAGCAGCGCTCTATTCTTTGTTACATTCTTACCTTAAGCTGCTGTTGAGCTAAATCATAAAAGAGACTACTCCTGTGTGGAGTAGTCTCTTTTTTTAGTCTCTCTCGTCATCCTCAATTCCCCCTTTAGGGGGCCAGGTGGCTATAGTTCGGCTTGCTTGATAAGGGTGTAGTTAAAGCGCTCAATGTCGGTGAGAGTGATTTTCTCGCCTGGGCGCTTCTGGTACCAAGGCTGGGCATCGAAGTAGGCCTGCGTGTCGGGGTCGGCAAAGGTGTCGCCATAGCGGGCATATATCTCGCCACGCATGAGCTTGAGCACCTCTTTGGGGAACAGTTTGAGCAGCGCTGGAGTGAGTGGGAATACCGAGGCAAAGGTCCACTTGCCATCAAGTCCCTCGTAGGGGGTCTGTGCTTTGGGAAGGTTGCGTTCCTCGCCCTGGGCGCACACCCTGGGACTATGATCCACAAACTTCTCGTCACGGGTCACCTTCACATTCAAACCCTCGACGGTGGGGGTCACTTGCCACTCCATGGGGCCCATGAGCGCGCCAGCACCACCACCGCCAGGCATCTTGCCATACTTGGGGCTGCTGGGGTCGCCGTGGTTCACGCGGCCAAAGCCATAAATGACTTGAATCTTGTATGTTTCACGATCAACGAAGATGTCGTAGAACCCCGGGTCGCTATCATATTTATATCCCGTGTAGTAGCTCATTTTGGGGCCAAACACCACGGTGTGCTCCAGCTCATCACCTGGCAAGGGATAGTTGCCAGCCAGCATATAATGAATGAGTTTAATCCATCTCTGAGAATTGCGGGCCTCATCGAAGGGGAAGTGGTAGTAGGCCTTCACGGGTTTGTGGTTGGCATCGCGGAACACAATGAGCACATAGTTGCCATATTTCTCGATCGACACCGTGAGTGCGGGCGTACCTTTCACCGTCACCTTGCCTCCCTTCTCTACCAGTTCATAGTCACCTTTCAGGGGATCGAAGGGGGTTTGACCAAACGAGAGGTAGTTGCTACGATGCACATAGTGCTTATCACGGTGATACATGGTGGTAATCACATCGAGCCCGTTGCACCAAGCCTGCTCAGTACCGGTGAGCAGGTAGTCGGCCACAGACAGCACCTCGCACTTGGCATCGCGCACTGCAAGATCGCTTGCCATGTTATCGGTTATAGTCTTGGCAAATTCGCTGTTGCCGTGCGTGAAGATGCCGGTTCCCAGTTTTTCACGTGCACCTACCATATTGCTGATACTCATAATTGTCAATATTAAGAAAACTATTCTTTTCATAAAAAACACGGTTATTTAGTTTACTAATAAATGTATGGTTACAATTAAGTCCTTGTTAATAGAAATACAAATTTCAAGAAAAAAAATGAATGATGCAAGTAATTGCGTGTTTTCTTGTGGGGTTGGTGTGGAAAATCATGTTTTTTGTGTAACTTTGCACTAACTTTACCACGCATCGGGTGAAGTTGCGTTCTTTGTAAACGATGAAACCTATTAAATAAAAAACCACAAATCAAAAAGTGATGAGTGACAACTTTGAAATGGTAGCCAAGACCTTCCAAGGACTGGAAGGCGTGCTCAGCGACGAACTCACAGCGCTCGGGGCTCAGGATGTGACCCAGGGACGACGCATGGTGGCCTTCACGGGCAACAAGGAAATGCTCTACAAGGCAAACTTCTGCCTCCGCACCGCCCTGCGCGTGCTCAAACCCATCTACAAGTTCCGGTCGACCGATGCCGACGACCTCTACGAACAAGTTAAAAAGTTTGACTGGGACTCGGTGCTCAAGCCCGACAAGACTTTTTCTATCGATTCTACCGTCTATAGCGAAACATTCCGCCACTCACGCTTTGTGACCTACAGGGTGAAGGACGCCATTGCCGACTACTTTCGTGAGAAATACAACCGCCGGCCCTCGATCAGGCTCAACTCGCCCGACATCAAACTCGATGTGCACATCTCAAACGACGAGGTGACCATCTCGCTCGACTCCAGCGGCACCCCACTCTACAAGCGAGGCTGGCGCGAGGCGCAGACCGATGCACCCATCAACGAAGTGCTGGCGGCCGGCATCATCATGCTGAGCGGCTGGCGCGGCGAGTGCGACTTCATCGACCCCATGTGCGGTTCGGGCACTTTCCTGATTGAGGCTGCCCTTATCGCCGCCAATATCAATCCAGGCGTGTATCGCACCGAATATGCTTTCCAGACATGGCCCGACTACGACGACGAGCTCTTCCAGAACATCTATAACGACGACAGCAACGAACGCGAATTCAAGCACAAGATTTATGGCTATGACATCGAGGGCAAGGCCATTGCCATCGCCCGTGCCAACATCAAGCGCGCCGGCCTAACCAAGATGATTGAGGTGGAACGCAAGGCCATCGAGGACCTCAACGAGGCACCCGAAAACGGCATCCTCATCACCAACCCACCCTATGGCGAACGCCTGAAAATCGACGACCTCACCCTGCTCTACAAGACGCTGGGCGAGAAACTCAAGCGAGTGTTCACCGGCTACCATGCATGGATTATCGCACCTGGCCGTGAACTCACCGACTACATAGGCCTGCGCCCCTCGGTCAACTATCCGCTCTATAACGGCGACATCGAGTGCGCCCTCAAGGAGTATGTGATGTTCAAGGGCAGCTACAACGACATGCGCCGCTCGGGGGCACACATCAAGAACGAGGGATTCCGCCGCAGCGACGATCACCGAGGCGGGCCTCGCCGTCCCTTCAATCCCTCAGGACCACGACGCGACGATGAACGACGACCCTTCAAGCCTTCAGGTGCACGGCGTGACGACGACCCTAAAGTGCAGCGGTTTGGCAAAGAGCGCATCTACGACCGTCGCGACCGTCAGGAGCGCGAAAACACAGGTGGCGACCTCAAGGAGCGTGAGGAATTCTTCCACAGCAGTGAGTTTGCCAAGCAGGTCATCAAGTTCCGCAAACCCACGCTGGGCAAGGAGAACGAGCGCCCCATCGTCAAAGGCCGCCGCAATGGCTGGCGCCGCAAAGGTCTGGACGAGAATGGTGGCGGCAACACGCCCGAACCCACTGGCGAGAAATAACCGATTCAACACAATCAAGGCAATACGATAGCAAGATAAAGAAAACTATGACAGAAGATAAAATCAAAATACTGCTGCTGGGCTCGGGCGGTCGCGAGTGCGCCCTGGCCTGGAAACTGGCACAGAGCCCTGAACTCGAACAGCTGTTCATCGCCCCCAGCAATGCCGGCACGGCTCAGTATGGCACCAATGTGGCGCTCAACCCCATGGACTTTGAGCAGGTCGCTCAGTTCTGCACCGAAAACAGGGTGGATATGCTCATCGTGGGCAGCGAAGACCCGCTGGTGGCAGGCATCACCGACTACATGGACAATCATGTGCAGGGGCTCAAAGTGATTGGTCCCAACAAGTATTGTGCCCAACTCGAGGGCAGCAAAGACTTTGCCAAGCAGTTCATGCAGAAGCATCACATTCCCACTGCGGCTCACCTCAGCGTGACGGCACAGAATCTTGACGAAGGCCTCCGCTTCCTGGAACAGCAGCAGGCTCCCTATGTGCTCAAGGCCGATGGACTGGCTGCCGGCAAGGGTGTGCTCATCATCAATGACTTGGACGAGGCCAAGGCCGAACTGCGCGCCATGCTCAAAGGCAAATTCGGCAACGCCTCGGCCACGGTGGTCATCGAGCAGTACTTGAAAGGCATTGAGTGCTCGGTGTTCGTCATCACCAACGGCAAGACCTACAAGTTGCTGCCCGTTGCCAAAGACTACAAGCGCATAGGCGAGAACGATGAGGGTTTGAATACTGGCGGCATGGGAGCCGTTTCGCCTGTGAGTTTTGCCGACGAGGCATTCATGGACAAGGTGCGCACACGCATCATTGAGCCCACCATCGAGGGGATGCAAGGCACCGGCTCCGCATATGTGGGCTTCATCTTCTTCGGACTGATGAATGTGAACGGAGATCCCTATGTGATTGAATATAACTGCCGCATGGGCGACCCCGAAACCGAGGTGGTGATGCCACGCATCAAGAGCGACCTGGTGCCGCTGCTGCGGGCGATTGGCAGCAGCGCGTTCGGGAGTACACCGGTTGTAATCGACCCGCGCTATGCCGTGACGGTGATGCTCGTGAGTGGCGGTTATCCGCAGAGTTACGAGAAAAACAAGGTGATTACAGGCCTTGACGAGGTGGAGGACAGCATCGTGTTCCACGCTGGCACCAAGTGCGGCGAGGACGGCAAACTGCTCACCAGCGGTGGCCGCGTGCTGGCAGTGACCAGTTACGGCGACACCAAAGACGAGGCACTGGCACGCTCGTTCGAGAGCATCAAGCACATCAACTTCGACAAGATGTACTACCGCCGCGACATAGGCTTTGACTTGAAATAAAACGATTTAAGGTCAGCAGCAACGAGCATGAACGAAGAGAAAATTAACGAATTCCTGAACAGCCGCAAATGCGTGTGGCTGTGCGGAGCCATTTTCGTCATTGGTTCGCTGCTCGCCATGAACACTGGCAGGTTCACCACCACCGACACAGGTAACGGCGTGTTCTTCTCTATTGGAAACAACCTCATCGGGAATCCGCTCATTTCCTACATCGTGAACATGGCGTGCACCTTTGCTATCGTTGCCCTGTCGATGTCGCTCAACAAGAAGTATGGCGTGGTGCGCTCCTACACCTTTATCTCGGCATCGATGTTCCTGCTGCTGCAGACCGCCAACCCCTTCTTGAGCACACACTTCAACTCAGGCACCGCCTTGTGCCTCATTGCTGTGGTGTTGTGCTTCATCCTGTATGCGTCCTATCAGCTCAAGAACACCGCTCAGCGGCGCATATTCCTCATTTTTGCGGTGCTCTCGTTCTGCTGCATGTTCCAGTATGTGTTTCTGGTGCTGGTGGTGGCATTCACCATAGGTTTCATGCAAATGCGCGCCATGAGCACCCGCGGGTGGCTTGCCCTCATACTGGGCATCATTACGCCATTCTGGATTGCTATCGGACTTGGTTTTGTGAACCCGTGCGCTGCAACCCCGCCGCAAATCGAGGCCATCTGGGACTACCTGCAGAACTGGCAGGTGCAACTGGTCATCGGCTCGACCGTGATTGTGGCACTGGTCGCCATTGTGCTCATGGTGTTTGACATGTTCACCATCCTGAACTACCGGCTCCAGATTAGGCTCTACAACTCGTTTTTGCTGGTGCTCACCATCGCCTCGATTGCGATGATGTGTGTGGACTACCGCAACCTGCTCATCTATGTGCCGTTGCTCAACTGGTGTCTCGCCATCTGGATTGCGCACGCCTTTACCATTCACAACGAACACACTCGGCGCTACATTTTCATCGCCGTGGCGGTTGTCGCCTTGCTCGGGACATTTGTTGCGCACATGCTTGCCACCTGATATGACACCGCGCATCATCATAGAGAATCGCATCCCCTATATCAAAGGACTGCTCGAACCTGTGGCACAGGTCACCTACCTGCCCGCGAACGAGATTACGCGCCAAGCCGTGAGCAACGCGCATGCGCTCGTCGTGCGCACCCGCACCCGTTGCGATGCACAACTCCTGCAAGGCAGTCAGGTGCAATTCATAGGTTCGGCCACCATAGGCACCGACCACATTGACCTGGACTATTGCCGCCAGGCTGGAATCACGGTGACAAGCGCACCAGGCTGCAACGCGCCTGCTGTGGCGCAATGGACACTTGCCTCTGTGGCCCTGTGGCTCGAGAAAAGTCACATGAATCCCGCCGAAGCGACGCTGGGCGTGGTGGGCGTGGGCCATGTGGGCTCGATTGTGGCGCGCTGGGCCGAACAATGCGGCATGCGAGTGCTGCGCAACGACCCGCCTCGCGCCCTTACCGAGGGTAGCGACGGTTTCTCCACAATCGAGGAAGTTCAGCAGCAATGCCACATCATCACCTTTCACACGCCACTCACCCGTGAGGGCGATTTCCCCACCTGGCACCTATGCGACAGGCACTTCCTCGACAATGCCCGCCAGTGCCGACTGGTGCTGAATGCCGCCCGCGGAGCCGTCACCGACACTCAGACACTGCTCGACTGGAATGGCGACCTCGCGCTCGACTGTTGGGAAAACGAGCCGCTCATCCACCCCACCCTGCTCCACAAGGCGTTCATTGCCACGCCGCACATTGCCGGCTACTCCAGCCAGGGCAAGATGCGCGGCACTGCCATGGTGATAGATGCGCTGAACCGCCACTTTGGCTGGAGCATTAAGCCCCAGCGCCCCCAAGCCCCCGCGGCAGGCGCCCACGACATCAGCCTTACTGCAATCGTTGACAGCTACAACCCCATTGCCGACACCCTTGCACTCAAGAACAATCCCGAGCGTTTCGAAGCACTGCGCAACACCTATGCCCTGCGCAACGAGTTCTCGGGCTCACAAAAGTCACCACAACAATGAAATCCATCTACACCCTGCTACTCGCCATCGGCACAGTCATCATTGCCTGGGCACAGCCCGTGAGCACCCAGCAAGCGCCCCATGTGGCAATATTGGGCGACTCAAACACCTGGATGGGTGGCGACGACTGCTCGGGCGACGAAGCCTGGCCCTTGTGGTTCAAGCAACGCTACCCCACCGCCTCGTGCCGCAGCTATGCCCGCAGTGGTGCCACCTGGACCAACACGCCCCGCACGGTGCTCAACACCGCCGAGGACACCATGCTGCTCGCCGACAACAATGTCATCTACAATCAGGTGAAACGCCTCATCGAGGCCCATGAGGCAGGCACACAGCCCACGCCTCAGCTCATCATCATCGCCGCTGGCGTGAACGATGCCTGGTTCAAGCACAAGCGCCCCCAAGCCTACACCTACACGCCCCGCAAGGCACGGCACCAAACCGACTGGTCCTACCTGTATGACCGCACTCCCGACCAGGTGCTTACCCTGGCCGAGTCGATCGCCTACAACTGCCACCTGCTCAAGCAGGCATTCCCGCAAGCTCATCTTGTGCTTGTCACGCCCGCGCAGACGATTGAAGTGAGGCCACGGCTCATCACCAGGACCAGTGCCACCATCGCCGCAACGGCCTTTTCACTGGGCATCCCCACCATCAGGCTCGACAAACTCAGCCCCATCTCAAGCAGAGCCGAGCGACGGCGCTGCCGCTACACCTCCGACGGCACCCACACCAATGCCCGTGGTGCCAAGGCACACGGCCGAATCATAGCCAAGCGCATCGCCTCCATGCATCTCGACTTCACCCTTCAATCTGAGTAAACCCCACTTCACGGCACAGGAAGAGTCAAACGCTAAAGGAATTGCACATTTGGCGTCATTTTTGGTACAAAACAAGTGTTTTGTGACATATTGATTGAATTGTCGCAAAAAATGATTACCTTTGTGAAAATAAACCCAATTCGGTCATTAGAATTTTTGTTAGAACAGAATTTATTTTGTGCAACTTGTGACGCTGACAGTGCAAGCATAGCGGGCTATGGTAAGATGTCGGCGGAAACAAGATGCCAAAAGAAAACTGTTATGGCAAAAAAGATTAAATAACAAACCTTTTCGGCCTAATGACCCATTTGGGATAAAGACATTTATTTCATCGCAATAAAGAAAGGAGCCCTATGCGAATCAAGGAAGAACCCCGCAAAGTGCTGATCATACGCTTCACCGCCCTGGCCGATGTGGCGATAACCATTCCCGTCGTCTACTCGGTGTGTGCCGCTTATCCCCATATCAAGTTCTACATGGTAACCCGCCAGTGGTCGTCATACCTCTTTGTTGAGCGACCCCGCAACCTTGTGGTGCTGGGTGTGGATGTCAGGAACAAGTATAAGGGCGTGAAAGGAATGCTCAAACTTGCCAAGAAACTACGCAAAGACTACAAGATCGACGCCGTTGCCGACCTGCACAGCGTGATTCGCTCATGGGTCATCGACTCGTTCATGAAGAGTCACGGCGTGCGCCTGGCTCGCATCGACAAGGGCCACAAGATGAAGAAACTGCTCACCAAGGGCAAAATCAAGCGACAGCTCACCACCACCCACGATCGCTATGTGGAGGTGTTCAACAAAATAGGACTTGCCTTCAAAGAAACATTTGAAGGCTACCAGAAGGTGGAAACGCAAATCATTCCGCCCAAGCCCGACAACGAGACCTGGGTGGCAGTAGCCCCCTTCTCGCAGCACCGCAGCAAAGAGTACCCGCTCGAAAAGATGGAGGAGGTGATCAAGTTGCTGCTTAACCACGACCCCAACCTGCGCATCATCTTGTTTGGCGGCGGCAGCAAAGAGAAGGCCCTGCTGCACAAGGTCACCATGAAATATGAGCGCACCTTCTCGGTTGCCGAGACCAAGCACGGCTTTACCGACGAGTTTGCCGTGTTGCGCCAATGCAATGTGATGGTGTCGATGGACTCGGCCAACATGCATCTGGCCTCGCTCACACGCACCCCCGTGGTGAGCGTGTGGGGCGGCACACACCGCTACAGCGGCTTCTTGGGGTGGAAACAGAATCCCAACAACATTGTGGAACTCGACTACGAGTGCCGGCCGTGCTCGGTGTTCGGTCAGGCCCAGTGCCGCTACGGCGACTACCACTGCCTTACCGACATCAAGCCCGAAACCATCTTCAACCAAGTGTTGAAAGTGCTCGAAAAACAGAAGAAACATGACTAAAAAAATACTTATCACCGGTGCCGGTGGCTTCATCGGTGGTTTCATCGTGCAAGAAGCCATCAACCGCGGCTACGAGACCTGGGCCGCCGTGCGCAAGTCGACCAACCGCAAGTTCCTCGCCGACGAACGCATCCACTTCATCGAACTCGACTTCACCGATGCCGACGCCCTGCGCAGCACCTTGCAGCAGCATGTGGCTGAACATGGCAAGTGGCACTATGTGGTGCACAACCTGGGCGCCACCAAAGCCACCAACTACATCGACTTCGAAAACATCAACTACTACTACATGAAGTTGCTGGTCGACACGCTCAAAGACATCGAGGCAGTGCCCGAGGTGTTCCTGCTCATGAGCAGCCTGAGCGTGATGGGGCCTGGCGATGAGAAGAACTACACCCCTTTCAAGTCGAGCCGCATTCCTGCGCCCAACACGCGTTATGGCCTCTCGAAGGCCAAGGCCGAGAACTACCTGCGCATGCAGCAGGATTTCCCCTACACCATCTTCCGCTGCACAGGCGTGTATGGGCCGCACGAGCGCGACTACTTCTTGATGATGAAGAGCATCAAGATGCGCTTCGACTTCAGCGTAGGCTTCAAAAAGCAGATGCTCACCTTTATCTATGTCAAGGACCTGGCACGCGCTGTGATGCTTGCCCTCGAAAAAGGCCCGCTGCGCAACGCCTACTTCATCAGCGAGGACAAGGGTTACACCCAAAAGGAGTTCCGCAGCATTGTCGCCAAGGAACTCAACCGCAAGTTTGTCATCCCCATCGTGTGCCCCATTTGGCTGGTGCATTGCGTGTGTGCCTGCTCGCAATTCATTGGCAAGATCACTGGCAAGCCCAGCACCCTGAACCTCGACAAGTTCAAGATACTCAAGCAGCGCAACTGGCTGTGCAACACCAACGACGCCAAACGCGACTTCGGCTTCACCGCACAATACTCGCTCGAGCAAGGCGTGCACGAAGCCATCGAGTGGTACAAGCAAGCCGGCTGGCTGTAATTAGCCTCATAGCTGCTAGCTGCTAGCCACTAGCCGATAGCCGATAGCCGATAGCCAATAGCTTGTTAGCCCTAAAGACACAAAAAAATCCGCCTGAGATTCAGGCGGATTTTTTATTATAAGCATCAAGCGATGCTATGCTTGATTACCAGCCAGGGTTCTGACCCATAGCGGGGTTGAGGTCGATTTGTCCGCTTGGGATGGGGAACAGGTTGTACTTGGAATCCCAGATGCGCGGAGCACCATTGTTAGTGCAGTTGATGTAACCATCGGCATCAAGTGTAACCTTCGAAAGGTCGAGACCCTGCACACTCTTGAAGTCACCAATGTGAGCACCACGGCACAGATTAGGATGCTTCTGCGTGTCGAGCAGTTCAAGTTTGTTCCAGCGCTGCAGCGAGTAGTAACGGTCGTTCATGCAGAACATCATCTCAACGCGGCGTTCACGACGAACCTCCCAAATCAGGTTGCTCACACCCATGTTGTTGGCGGGGTCAGCTTCGGGAGATACCGAGAGGTGAGGCATGTCCACACGGTCACGCAGCTTGTTGATCGACTTGTCGAGGTCGGCCTGAGTGCAGTTTCCGAGTTCGGCGCAAGCCTCTGCATAGTTCAGCAGAATCTCGGCATACCAGAAGATGGGAGCATCGGTCCAGTTACCATTGGTAGCCTGACGGAGAGAGTTGTTGTCGGCATACTTCACATTGTCGAACAGGAGGACACCATAGCCAGTCGACGAAGTCGATTGAGCTGAGATAGTCTTTTGTCCGGGGAAGCGAGCATAACCACAGCCCACAAATTGCAGGATGGGATCAACTTGAGCAGCAAGGCGCGGGTCGCGGCTATCAAACACTCTGGTCATGTCGATGTAGGGCTGAGCCTCGGTGAAGAGGCCCGAGTTGTCGATAATATAGGTAATTGAACCCACATCGCTCTTGTCCATAGTGGTAGTAGCCAGAGGCTTGCCATCGCGGAACAGGTAGCTGTCGAAAGCATCCTTGTTGATACCATTCACCTGGGTCGAACCGCAAGTGTAGTCGATAGTACCGTGCGACATGGTTCCATAAACATAGTGCTTGTAGAGAATCATCTCCTTGTTGCCAGAGAGGTCATCGTCGTCGAAGTTAGACTTGTAGTCGTCGTTCAATTCAAAGTTGCCCGAGTTCATGATCTCCTCGCAAGCAGCCTTAGCGGCAGCCAGATAGGTAGAAGCACGGCCAGCGTTGTTGGCAACATACTTGCTGTAGCAGCCTTCATAGAGGCAAACTTCGGCCTTCATAGCCAGAGCCACCCACTTGTTGAAGGCGGTACGCGACGAGCCATTCATGCTGATGTTGGCGCAAGCGAAGTTGAGGTCTTCGAGCACCTTGTCCATAACCTCGTTACGGTTCTGACGGGGACCATACAGGATATCCTCATCGTTCGAGTCGAGTTCCTTGTCAACCCAATAGCAGTCGCCAAAGCCACGCACCACTTTATAGTGCTGCCAGCCACGATACAGGCGGCCAACGCCAATCCAGTTGTTCTTGCTGGCCTCGCTCATCGAAGAGATGCCGGGAACGGCATTGATGAGGGTGTTGGCACGACGGATCTCAGTGTAAGGTGTGTTCCAGGCTCCAGCCGATGCGGGAACAGCGGTGAAGGTCCAACGGGCAATACCGGTAGTACCCTGGTCATCGTTCAAGTTGTTGAAGTAGTAGTCACCACTACCCGATCCATAACCTGTGAAGGTGTTGTAGAAGTAGTTGGCAAACAACTGCACATTCGTTTCACTAGTGAAATAGTTTTGCTTCGTGAATTGATCGTATGGTTCGGTATCGAGCAGATCGGAGCACGAAGTGAGCAGTAATCCTGCTGCGAAAAATAAAAATATCTTTTTCATTTTTTTGTCATTTAATTGTTTATATCTTCAG
>JAEEGL010785389.1_pt1 | contig 22218 bp, 16 predicted proteins | sample 9134231 | NCBI WGS metagenome assembly JAEEGL01 (sample SAMN16246548, study PRJNA631951) | gut metagenome | biome: gut microbiome; feature: rumen; material: fiber-attached | host: Bos | place: Iran: Karaj | collected 2018-10 | reverse complement strand
TTAGTGAAGCAGACTTCTACTCTGCAATTTCTCTTTCTCAATTTAACATCACCTTTCTTTCTGGGGTTTCAGGGGCATTGCCCCAGACAAGCTGAATCTGTACGGACAGATTCGTTGCTTGTTAAGACAATGCCACTGATTGCCATGGTTTAGATAGCTTCGGCATTTCTTAGATGCTTTCTGCTGTCGATGCCAATAATCAGGGTATTGTCAATTATCTTCATCAGCTTCACCTCGACAAATCCGGCTCGGGCTTGAAGGGGATAGACGTGAGTTTTCCGTTCATACGGATCAGTCGTTCCGGGTTCTCAAACTGCTTCATAAAGCGATCGATCTGCTCCTGATTCAGCGAACCGTAATTGGAGCCGCTGCAATCGCAAATGAAGAAGGGACCGAAGATCACATCGAGCATTTCCTTCTTACCGCTTTTCATATAGCAGCGTTCAATCTTCCAGCCGTCCTTGCCGCCTTTTTCATTCTGCATATAGCCCTCCAGACGGACCATTGGGTCGGAACCGTCAATGGAATTTGCATAAATGGAGTAACCACCCATGTTAGGTTGGAACGCTTTGTTGTTACTGCTTACCGCATAGGTTCTGGCAGCTTCCGGGTAGGGCTTATCGAAGCTGTCGGCAGTGAAGACGATATACCCCATAAGATGCTCGCCGCCATTGTGTTCTGCTTCTCGGAATTTGCTTGTCAGTTCACCGTAGGTCATTTCGATCTCCTGTGGCTCGCTGTAGATTGCGCGGTTGGGCTGCATCCCGTTGAACTTGCTTCCTTCGTTGCAGATAATCGCAACCGCCTCTTCATACGGGCAGAACTGCTCAATATCGCCTTTGACGGTCCTCTGAAGGTCGGCCAGAGTATTTCTGATTTCCGCCACTCGCGCCACCTTGCCGGGTTCGCAAAGAACGACCTTGATTTTGTCCTCTCTAAACTCTTCCGTCAGATACGGGTCGAACTCAATCTGGTTGAAGCCAACGGAGTCGCAGAAGTGAAATGTGGAGACGCCGCTTTCATCTACGATTTCGACAACATCTGACACGGACAAAGAGCGGCCTTTATAACCCTCCGGGTGGTCCAGATTGAATTTCTGATACACCTCTTCAAGATCCTTGCAATCGACCTTGCCCTCAAACACTCGGTCGTAAATCCTGCTGTCGATCTTGTCAGAGCCCTGATACTGTTTCAGCAGGTCCAGACCTTCAAAGGCAATTCGATTATGGTCACGGCCCACGTTGATCTGATAAATCGTAATATCCATTATCGTTCAATTTCCTCTCTTTCCCTCATAATTCCGACGCGGCTTTTGAGTTCATCATTTACATCCTTCCCGTGAAGCGGCGGCTCATCAAGCACCTTGTATTGATCGTGTAATCCCGAGACAATACCAGCGACAGCTCCGCGTCCGATTCTGTCATTGTCCAGGTGAAGGTGTACGGTGGTCACGGTCTCATGCTCTTCCAAATACCGTTTCAATGCCATTGGAACAACATCCTCGCGCTTTGTCTCGTAGACACCAGCTAAAGAAAGGAAGGTCTCTCGCTTCCAATTCTTTCCCTCCAGCAACAAGAGTGTTGCAAAGCTCATGGCGTCTATCGCTGACTCAAACACATGAATGTGCTTAGGTGCGCGGTTCTCGGAAAGAACAAAGGAGTAATGCTTATTACTTCCGGAAAGATCACCCTTAAACGCTGATCTCGTACTGCGAAGAGCGCCATACCTCGGAATACCATTTCCGTCATATCCGACGAACAGGGCATTGTAGTATTTTTCTGTCTCGAACAGGAGCTTCTTTCTAAAGCAATAGTCGATGATTTCGGGATGGATACCTCTGTGCTTCAGGTAGCTTTCGACATTGGAGTGCGTTTGAGAAAGCTTCGGCATAAGGAGGCTGCATTGCGCCTTTTCCTTCTGCCTATAAACCGCAGGCGCCTTCATCGCTTCATGCCCCAGAATCGTTTCAACTGCCAGAATGAAAGAGTAGCCCTTAACCTTTATCAGGTAATCAAGCGCCGTTTTGCCTCCAAACCCTTGCGAAAACCAGTTCCACTTTCCATTGCTGATCCTGAGCGAATCATGTTCCCTTGTGCAGTAGGTGTTGCCGGATACATGGACAAGCTCTTGCGGCTCGTAATTACTGAGGTAGGTCAGAAGATCCATTTCCTTTGCTTTTAGGATGGCATCTGCATCTACATAGCCCACGTTCCATCACCTCGCTTCATGCTGTTCTCGGATGAAGTCCTGACGAATGATCGCATTTGCACGGCATTCAATCGTGTCTCGAATGTTATCCATGTGATCTGTCTCTCGCTTCTCGAAGTCCTTGAACACATCTGCAAGCGGGCTCTTTGACTTCAAAAGCGCCTTGCATTGCTTGTTGGAAAGATCGTGATATTCCAAAGCAAGAACAATATCCTCACGCATTGTGAACTCATAACAGTGATTAAGGATTTCATCGGGCGGCTGAGACAATAGCCATTCCCGATACCGCTTCTGTTCAGCAAACATCTTTTCATACAGTGCGGTGTTCAGTTCCTCGTTTGTCATACAGAACCTCCTTCAAAAAGATCAAGCCACAGATGTGGTTAGCATCTACAGCTATGTAAAAGCTTTTGGGACAAAAAAAGACCGTTCATCTGATTTCAAAATGAACGGTCATGATTAAGGCTTATTCAGTTGTTGTAGGGAACTTTTATGTTAGGCCTGATCACATATTGTTCCCCATGTTCAAAAGGCCTTGATACACTTAGCTTTCATGAAGTCCATAATCTCACCGGTATCCTTATCTTCGTAATAAGCAACCAAAAGCCGCTTAAACTCAGGAACCTCTTTTTCAGGGATTATTATCATGCCTGCCCCCTGTGAAATCATGTAATGGTTCGCAAAGATCACAGAGGTTCTCTTGTTGCCATCGTTGAATATCTGTGTTTTCATGCAGTACAAGCAAAGGGTGATAGCCTTTTCATCAGAAGGGATTGAGTCTGCAAGAATCGCCTCAATGCTCTCTTTGACTATACTTTCTATCGGAAGCGGCGGAATATAGCTCGTACCGCCGATTGTTACAGGTACTCCGCGAATCCGTCCTCCGTCCTGATAAAAACCCTCGTTTACCAGCTTGGCAATATGGCAAAGGATCGAATAGTCGGTAGGATAACTGATAACGTCCTTATCCAGAACAAACTCCCAGGCGTGCTTCAGATTCAATATCTTCTGCACATCGGAAGCGGACATACCGGTGACTTTTCCATTCTCGATAATATCTTCTGTCTGTGGAAATGTCGTTGCGACTCCTTCAAGAACAGCCTGGTCGTAGATATTGGATTTCATGTTCGATCTGGCAAAATCCAGATTGAGCTGTACCCTCGCGGAAAGCTCGGCATCTGAGTATCCAAGCTGGGCCAGTTCTTTATCAAGTCTCCGAATATTCTTTTTCAGTTCTCTGCCTTCACGGGCATTTCTGAGGAGCAACTGATACAACTCATCGGAATATTCTCCCACATAAGTTGAAGTCAGCCTGCTTACTACTCGTTTGCGGATATAGAGGTATTTCTTTCCATCTCGTTCTTTTATTTCAGGACTCCCGTCATAAGGAAGAAGATTCAGCCTTGCTTGAAAATCTGCCCTTTGATGAAGCAGCTCTTGAATTTGAGGATAATTGTTGCTCATAGCGTCCTCCTTGTAGGGAACTTTTGGTGCGGTTATTATAACGCAATGTTCCCCATATTTCAAGAGGTATTCGTAATTCGACAAAAAACAGCCGCAGATAAAGCTTACCTGCGGCTGTCATGGTCTTATTTCATGATTTTCAGAAGCAGCTCGTTTACGTCCTCTGTGGGCTTACCCTGAGCAATCAGCTTGTTTCGGAAGCCCAGGAGTGCGTATTTAACAAGTCGGACCTGTTCGGGACTCAGTTCAACAATTCGCTTTTCTGCCTTGCGTCGGAACATATCGGACACCTCCGTTTTTTCTGATTTCATTTTAGCCGGAGAATACTGACATTGCAAATGTGCAAATTGTTTTTTTATCTCTCTCTATCGTCACTGGACCGAACCGGCTCCTCCTCCGCTCGCTCACCGTCTACAATCTCATTCTCACGTTTGTCGAGATTGAGCATTGCGTTGAGTTCGTTGAGCCGTGCCGTCTTGGTTTTCAGCTCTTCTTCCTGTGGGAAGGGCTTTTGCACTTCAAGCTTTGCGTTCTCAAGCTGAACCTTTGTGTTTTCAAGCTGAGCTTCGCAGGACGCCAGCTTATCCGGGAAACTGCTAAAAGCATTGTCCAGTCGCTGGATATTACCGAAAATGTCCGTGCCCAGCGTAACCGTATGCCGGAGCTCGTGTCTCAAGGTGATCTTATACTCACGGCTGAAGCTGTCAAAGAACAGTTCCATATCGAAACCTCGATACTCACCGATGTGGATCGGGTCAGGACTCGTCATGGACTTGCAGAGGCCAATGAGGGCTTCACCGGCAGCTTTTTTGTCTGTTACCGCACCTCCCATCATAATCATGGGCGAGAAGCCGTCCTCGTTTGGCAGCGTATTTTGGGCAAGCTGAGTCATGTCAGCTTTGTATCCTTCAATCCGTTGTTCCAGAGACTTGATCTGCTGCGGGAACTGCTTGATGATCTGATCCTCCAGAGCATACCGCTGACTCAGGTGATTTGCTTTGAGAAGCTTCAACCGGGACACATCAATGTCCAGATCCATCTTCTCTTTGATATGCGGATTGCCCGCACAAAGGGCTTTGATTTCAGCATAGGATAGGGCTGTCTCGTCAATATCCTCCGCTGAACGCACAGGGCTTTTCGATGTCATGATCTGTCCAATGAACTTTTGCTTGCCCTCGACAAGCTGGTAAAGATAGCTGTCGAAGGTGTTTTCCGTCACATAGGTGTAGATGTCCACTTCCGGGTTTTCATTCCCCTGGCGGATGATTCGGCCCTCGCGCTGCTGCAAGTCTGACGGTCTCCACGGGCAATCAAGGTGGTGTAGTGCGATAAGCCTTGTCTGGACATTCGTGCCAGCGCCCATTTTCTGCGTGGAACCAAGGAGAACTCTGATCTGACCGGAACGCACCTTTCCGAACAGTTCCTTTTTCTTGACCTCCGTCTCCGCTGTGTGAATATAGGCAATTTCCTCTGCTGGTATTCCTTTTTCGATGAGCTTCTTGCGGAGATCATCATACACATTGAATTTGCCGTCGTTGTGCGGCGTAGACAGATCGCAGAAAACCATCTGCGTGGACCTGTTCTCTGCTGTGCGCTGCCAGATATCGAAGACGTTATCTGCGCAGGCTGACACCTTGCTGGTCTCGCTGTCGGGAAGCATATCGTTCATCAGTCTTTGATCGAGCGCCAGCTTTCTGCCATCATTGGTAATCAGAAGCATATTATCGGTAGAAGAGTCCACCATTTTAGCCCTGACGCGCTCTGCGCGGTCTGAGAGTCCCTCGACCATCTTCTTCTGCGCTTCGGACGGTTTCAGCACCACGTTATGATAGTGCGCTTCCGGCACGGGCAGGTTCAGCATATCGGCTGTCTGAATGTCCGCAGTCTCTTTGAACATCGACATGAGTTCCGGCAGATTGTAGAACTTCGCAAACCTTGTTTTCGCCCTGTAGCCGGTGCCCTCCGGGGAAAGCTCGATGGCCGTCACAGTCTCGCCAAAGGTTGAAGCCCAGGAGTCAAAGTGAAGCAGATCGTTTCTTCTGAGCGTGCTGTACTGGAGATACTTTTGCATGGTGTACATCTCGACCATGCTGTTCGAGATCGGGGTGCCCGTCGCAAAGACGACGCCACGGCCTCCTGTCAGCTCATCCAGATAGCGACACTTCATATACAGGTCGCTGGATTTCATCGCTTCTGTCTGACTGATACCGCCGACATTCCGCATTTTCGTAAACGCGGCGAGGTTCTTGTAGTAATGAGCCTCATCAATGAAAATACGGTCAATGCCCAGCTCTTCAAAGGTAACGAGATCGTCCTTTCTGGACTGATCGTTCAGCTTTTCGAGCTTCTGCTTGACCGTCTTCTTGGTGCGCTCCAACTGTTTGATAGAAAAGTTGTCACCACGATTTCTTTTTAGTTCGGCAATTCCTTCAACGACCTCATCAAGCTGCTGTTCCAGAATTGCCCGTTGCCGCTCGATGGACATGGGGATTTTCTCAAACTGTGAGTGCCCAATGATTACTGCGTCATAGTCACCGGTAGCGATTCTGCCGCAGAACTTCTTGCGGTTCTTGGTCTCGAAATCTTTTTTCGTCGCCACCAAGATGTTCGCAGACGGATAGAGCTGGAGATATTCGCTTGCCCATTGCTCCGTCAAATGATTGGGAACCACAAACAGGCTCTTTTGACACAGTCCAAGCCGCTTTGACTCCTGTGCTGCCGCTACCATCTCAAACGTCTTGCCTGCACCCACTACGTGCGCCAACAGCGTATTGCCGCCGTAAAGGATATGGGCGATGGCGTTGACCTGGTGCGGTCTTAGGGTGATTTCGGGATTGATACCCACAAAGCTCATGTGACTTCCGTCGTACTCGCGCGGACGGATGCTGTTGAACTTCTCGTTGTAAAGCTTGGTCAGCTTCTCACGGCGGTCGGGGTCGTTCCAAATCCAGTCGGCAAAAGCCTGTTTGATAAGCTCCTGCTTGCCCTGCGCGATAGCCGTCTCTTTCTTATTGAGCACAGCGGTTTTTCTGCCGTTCTCGTCCTCGATATAGTCGAAGATCCGCACGTCTTTCAGATTGAGCGTGTCTTCCATGATCTTATAACCGTTGATGCGGGTTGTTCCGTAGGTGTTGTATGCCTTGACATTTCCACGGTCATAGGACTTTCCTTCGACATTCCATTCGCCGGTGTACTGCGAGAAGTGAACGTGGATGTTCCACTGACAGTATCTCGGAGTGCTGAACAGTTCAAACATGAACTGCTCTACGATTTCAGGAGGAAGCCAGGTAGCGCCAAGCCTTACGGAGATTTCGCTGGCTGTCAGATCAACCGCCTGGACCGCCTCCAACGCTTTCACATTCTCGGAATAGTCCTCTGGATACAGCTCTGCACTTCGTCTGGCCCACTGAAGCTTTTCGCGGACATTGCCCGAAAGGTATTCATCGGCGGGCAGATACTTCGGTCTCCCATCGTCGTCACTGGTGTGCAAAGGGTTCAAGAAGATGACGCCTTTCAGGTCTTCAAAAAGCTCCTGTTCGCTCTTTCCGGTCAGCTCCATCATATAGGGCATATCAATCTTTGCTTTCTCAGCAAGAGACAGGGCATAAGCTTCTGAGGCTGTACCAACGGACTGGACAACCACTTTTTGCTTGATCGTCCTCTTGGAGAACATATCTGCTTTTCGTACAAAGTTGCCCTCATCGTCGAGCACTTCCAGAGAGGAAAGCAAACAGTAGGAGCTATCGGAGCTGAATGCAGAATTGTTTGCCCTTGCGTTTATAAGGCCATACTTCTTGCTGAAATCATCATAGAGTTCATTGAGCTTTTCCTGCTCCACTTTGATTTCGGCGTCGGAATAATCCTCCGTCTGATACTCTATGAGCCTTCTCACGCAGTCACGAATAGCGATCATACCCTTGATACGGTTTTCAGCCGTCATGGAGACCTCAACAGGGTTCATGCGGCTGTTCTCACGGAAATAAAGCTTTCCGTCAACTACCGTGTAGCTGAAGTTCCGCACCAAAGGGTCAGCAGGAATAGAGAGGTCTTCATCCTCGGATTCAAGATCATCCAGCTCGTATTCTGTGATCTCCGCGTGGATGTTCTGAACAGCATCCTGCAATAGGTCCGAAAGCTCTGCGTCCTCGAATGCGATACAGGCCGACTCCGGCCCGTGTGCGCCGCTGATCATCTTCATATCGCCCAGCACCATTTCCGGGTTGCTGACGAAGTAGGAGTTCATCCGAATACCGTTTTCGTCTGTCGCCAGGTGAACCCACTCCGGCTCAATGTCGATCAGACGGTCCCGCTTCTGCAAGAAGATAATATCTGAGGTGACCTCCGTACCGGCTGCATCCTTGAAGGTGTCGTTCGGTAAGCGGATTGCGCCAAGCAGGTCTGCTCTCTGCGCGATATACTTGCGAACTGCCGGGTTTTCCTTATCCATCGTTCCTTTTGAAGTGATGAACGCCACGACTCCACCGGGACGAACCTTATCCAGAGTACGGGCGAAGAAATAATCGTGGATGAGGAAATTGTGCTTGTCATACCGCTTGTCGGGCACCTTGAACTGGCCAAAGGGAACATTGCCCACTGCCGCATCGAAAAAGCTGTCAGGTAGGTTGGTGTCCTCAAAGCCCTGTGCGGCGATACTGGAGTTCTGATAAAGCTGCTGGGCGATCCTGCCCGAAATGCTGTCAAGCTCCACACCGTAAAACTTTGCGCTTGCCATCGACTCTGGGACAAGTCCCATGAAATTTCCGATTCCGCACGAGGGCTCCAACACGTTTCCGGTCTTGAAGTGCATATTCTCAAGGGCGTTGTAGACCGCCTTGATAACGACCGGAGGCGTATAAAAAGCCGTTAGCGTTGACTCCCTGGCAGAAGCATACTCATCCTCTGTCAGAAGCTCCTTCAGCTCCAGATAGTGCGGGTTATCCTCTTTGAAGAACTCCGACAATCCGCCCCATCCAACATAATCAGCAAGGACTCGCTGCTCAGTCGTGTTTGCAAGTCGCTGTTCGCTTTCCAGTTTCTTCAGAAGCTGAATGGCCATCTTGTTGTGATAGAACCGTTCCAGCGGGGTTCCTACTCCAATATCGTCTCTTTCGATCTTGAAATTGGTTCGGTATTCCGTGTGAATGTCTGGCAGCAGCACATGGGGCGTGATCTTTCCAACACGCTGTTTCTGCGGTGGTGGTGCCATTGGTTTTTCTCGCTCGGAGAGTCTTTCTTTTAGCTGGTCAACAAGACCTTCGATTTCAGGATTACGCCACGTCTCATCGTCAGTCTTTGCGTAGTCCTCAATCAGAGTGTCCTTTCCATCCACACACTGAATAAAGTCAAGGCTCCCAGGCATTTCCTTGGTGTTCATCACACCAAAGGCTTTCATCCTTTCTGCTGGAAGATAAAAGTAAGCCTCCAACGCCTCTTCAAAGTCCGAATATTCCGCAACCTTCAAAGGTGAAGAAGCCAAATCATCGACGACATAGTAGTGGTCGATAAAAGAAGCTGGACGTTCCTCCGGTTCAGGTTTTTCATCTTCAAGAACGCCAATCTCTTTCGGCTCGGTTTCGGCAGTCGGCTCCCGTACCGGCTGAAGCAAATGGTCATTCAGCGGGTTTTCTTTTAGCCGGTTATCAAACTCTTCCCGCGTCATGGTCTTGTTGATTAGCGGGAACTGCATATCAAAAAGGACTACTTCCTGCTCGTTGAAGGAAAGCACCTCATACTCATGGGTTCCGAGATAGACGGTATCTCCAAGAGAAAAGCGGTATTCCTTCTCCGGCTCTGCCGGTGGGTTCAACTCGTCAAAAGTCGGCTCAAACGGTTTGGCAAGATCGCTATCCAGTGCGGTCAGCATTGCTTCACAGCGTTCCGTCAGATGCGTATTGTCAGCAATAATCGTATTCATTGCTTCGCGCATCATCGGAAGGATGAAATCGCCGTCCGAAGTCCGCGCGTACATCTTCTTTTCACCGACGCCAAATGCTCCCCAACAGCCGGAAAGATAGTAAAGGTTTAGCTTCTTTTCTTCCTCACCAAGCTGCGTTACATAGTCGTTATAGTCATAGATGATAGAACGGAACTCTGCGGCAACAGCCTGCCGTTGTCTGCGGGCTTCTGCTTCGGCACGATATACCGGATAATGCTCCTTTTCGGCTCGACTGAGGTAGAGGTCAGCGGAAATCAGTTCTCCAATGCGCTTTTCAATCTTTTTCCAGCTCAAAAGGACTTCCGCGTCGGGGTGCATAATACTGCCCCTGCTGATTTTGATGCCTTTGCCGTCGTGGTTCTCATCGAGTTGCCTGCCGGGAATTGCGGGATAAGCACCACCAATGCCGTACTCGTCTTTCAGAAACGCAATGTTGTTTTCATGGGGTTCCTGTTTCAGGTACTGCTCATAGATGCGGTATTTCCCTTCATGGATGCCGCTCCCGCGCGTCAACACCGCGTCAATATCCTCCTGAGAAATAGCAAAAGCGGAGGTCGTATCTGCCTCCGCTTCTGCAATCAATGCCAGTTGTTCTCCCACCGAGGGGAGATTTATGCGTAGATCAGGTCTCTCAGGACTACCTCCTCCGCCGAGTGACGGATTGAGTTCATCACCTGAACCCACTTCATCTGATCGTCTGCCTTCATCTGCTCCGTCACGCCGTTCAGGACTTTCATCTGCTCGGTCAGCTTGTCCATCATCCGGTTGGCCTGAGCGTCCACTTCCTCCAGATGGTTGTTCAGCGTTCCGCTGAGGAGCATCCCGGTGTAGATTCCGTCCCGGTGCTCTCGGAGGAAGGTCCGACGCAGCATTCCATACTTCCCAATCTTCGGGCTCTCCGGCACGGTCAGGTCGGGGATCAGATAATCTCCCTGCATCGTATAGGTCAGTTCCATCTTCATTGCTCCTTTCGGTTTTATTGTTTCTGCTATCATGATACCCAGAAGATCTGTCTCTCGCAAATGTGCGATTTCTCTGTTTTTCTTCTTTTTCCAGTCCCTTAACGGTTTCGGCAATTTCCCGAATCAACATCTCGGAAATATCGCTTGTTGCGGCTCCGAGAACAGAAATCACGGGGATCGTATTGAAATCGTAGATATGGGAAAAAACGTCTCGTGTAAAGTACAGGTTCGGCTGATAACCGGCCCTCACCAGCGCCATATACGCCACGCTGCTTCTCAGAGTATCTTTCAGCCAGACCTCCAGATTAAGATCGTCCAGCTCTTCCAAAAAGCTGTCACCTTTGACAGACTGCAAATTGGAAAGGTAATCTGAAAAGTTATCCTCAACAGCATTCTTTGAAATCTCGATCAGAAAATGCGGGAAGTCTGCCGTCAGTTCCACTTCACCGAAGCTGTCCTGAAGACTCTCTTTTACCGCTTCTTCATACTGCGGTCGCATCTGCCAGAGTGTGATCACTCTTCCGACGCGGCTGTTCGTATCGGAATAGTCAAAGACATGGCGCAGTTTATAGGGCACATCCCTATCAACAAGGAGGGCAATTCCTCGTGTGCCCTTATTAACCCATCGACCGAGCCGGTTCCAAGTCTCGATTTCCGCGCAGGCCGTAGCATCCGGCTTTTGGGCATGGATCAGCAGTTGTTCCTTAAAGCTGTACTTGTAGTTGTTGGCCGCAGTCACAAGAAAATCTGTGTACCGCTCTGCCTTGGAGGTGATATCCCTGGCAGTCCGGGACGCTAACTCCGAAATGATTTGGTATTTGCTCGGCATGGGATCGCCTCCTTATCTCACTTTTATCGTGACCTCAATGGTCTGTTCTTTCTCACCGAGAACCGATGCAAACAGCAATCCGGTTCTGGCGCTTGACACCTTCGTTACAAGCTCATTGAGCCTGTAAACGGTGTGATTGATCTCTTTCTGATTGTCTGCGTAATAGTATCCCGTCTCATCACTGCAAATAGGAAAGCCATCCTGACGCAGAGCACTGATCTTGCGGCGAATGTTTCTTCCGTCAAGCAAGAACAGTTTTTCAAGCTCTTTGCTGTGGATGGCCTTTTCCTTGCCTACATGATTTTGGCGGAGAAATTCGCAGATGGTTTTCTTTCTATCCATTGCTTTCTCCTATCTCACAGGTTCGTGTTCTTTTTCCCTATGGAGCATAGGAAACTCCCAGCCATAGATCTTGCCGATCTCATCTCCAAGGCGTCGTGTAATTCGCACAACATCGGCTCTTGTTGCAGTGCCGTCATAGAGCTTTTCTTTTAGCCGGTTCTTTTGATATTCCGAAACACCGTCCTTATACACACGGTAGAGATAATGATTCCTCCCGTCGTGGTGAACATCATCACAGCGGAAATCACCGTTTTTATCAACATACCAAGTGGTATTGTCGTTGTTGGAATACAGGCAGTCCCGGATGTTACCGCTTCCGATTTCCTTATATCCCATGCGTCGTCCATGCCACAGGCCGAGATCGGCAATCACAAGAATCGGCTGAGATAGCTGGATATTCAGATTCACACGTTCATCGGAAAGGTATTCGGCGTTTGTTTCGCACATAAGCCGATAAAGCTCATCTTCGGTAAAATCGGGATGCTTCTTTTGCAAGTCTTCTCGCCAGTCGTCCAGATCAAGATTATCGTTACTCCAGATGATGTATCTTTTATCCGTACTGTCGCTCATCGAGCATCACCTCTGACCTTTGGCCCAAGCAATTTCCCGTCTTTGTTGTAGTTCTTCGGGTCAGCGCCGGGAACATGGAATCCGAACATGGAGCCGGTTCTCATGGCCTCCTCTTGGGCTCTTGTTACGCCCAGCTTTGCGTTATACTCGTTGACGATTTCCCGCGCCCCTTCTTTGCTGGCAGCGGGAATATTGGGATTGTAGTATCCTTTTTCATTTCGCTTGACGATGATGATCTCGCCAGAGCTGGGAAGGATGCTGTAGCATTGTTCCGGCAGCTCGTCCCGAACAGGCTCAACCATGTGCCCGTTTTTCTCCATACGCTCAGCAAACTCGCAGATGTGGTAGAGATTGTCTCCGATCTCGACGTGGTAATCATCGATATACCGGCAAGTCCGTACCTGATCTTCATTCCATGCAAGATGAATCTTGATTCTGCCGCCGTCAGGAATACGGAAAAGCTCCTTGTATGCGCTGTTGATGAAGCGAATTCCTCTTGAAGCTTTCTGGAGATGCGAATTGAGCCATTCCTTCACATAGCAGTAGCAATAGAGGTTATATTCTCCCTTATTGGGGTTCAGGCGAAGCAGATAGGTGTACTTGTCTGTGTCAACGCGGACGCCGTAATAGTCCTGCTCAGTGGGTATTTTGCTCTGCGGATTTGAATAGCAGTAATACGCAAGATCTTTCCTGGTGTGGAGAATGTCGCCTTCCTCCCGAAGGGAATTGATAACCTCATCAAATTCTTTCTTGAACTCGTCGGTTTTGAGGTCTTTCCTCCAGTCGTTCCATGAGCTGAAGAACCCTTTTCCGTCAGTGTCCATATCTGCCCGAAGATAGCCGATCAAGCCGGTCTGTGCAGAAATCTGAGAACTCTGCCGGAAGGTGTACTTGTCTTCCGCTTCTATCATGGCTCGTCTTTCATAGTCGATCATCTGGCTTCACCTCTTTCTTTAGGCAGTTGTTTCCCGTTCCTTCTGATTTCCAGAGCGTTCTCAAGCCCGATCTTCGCCCATTCAGGCAAAGACCGCTTATCCATCATGCCAAGCACATCGCTACGGTAGAAGGAAGTCTGTTTCCCGCTGTAGAGAGAAATGCAATAGCAGGTGCGACCTCTGGCATTCTTTTGTGCGCCAAAACCTCCGGTGCAGAGCATCAGTTGATGGGATGCGTGTCTGAACTCAGGGCGAAGAACATTCCCTCTAATCACAATCACTTTATCTTCGATACATTCATCCGTAGAAATGGGCTTGCAGTCTTTAACGGTGATCTCATCGTTCAGTCCGATTTTTGCCGCTGTCTTCTCCATTTCTTTCATGATTTCATCTGCGGCAAGAGCCATGCGTTCCCCGTAGAGCTTTACTATCTCAGCAAAGTCATCACTGACAACTGCTTCATGATATTGCTCAAAGACCAGCTCACGCTCGGCATAGCAGCACAAGTATCGTTCTCCCTTTTCTGCTTTGCTGTTCTCGCCAAGGATGATTTCTTTGTGTCCGATAAACATGGAATTGAGAACGGTATAATCTCCGACCATTCGTTTTTCGTCCATAGTCTTTCCTCCTTAAGAAATCGGGCGGCACCTTTTTACGGGTGTCGCCCTTGCTTGTTTTCTCTTTCTGTTTTTCAGGGAAAGAATGGTGAGCCATGCGATGACAGAAACCACAAGGCAGATGCCGATTACTATTTTAGCTTGCATCGTTATTATCGACTCTTTCACATAAGACCATTAGCCTCTGTCGTCCCCCACCTCCATAGGGGTGGCAGGTTATCAGCGTCAACAGGTCTCGCCCCTCTTGAATGAGAATCTCTCCCACATCGCTTGGTTCGATAATCCGGATTTGCACAACGGTATACACCAGTCGTTCCCAGAGGTTTGTAATCAGAACAGAATCACCAACCTGTACCATATCGAGATGGCGGAACATGGTCGCAGAATACATGCTGCGGTGGCCTGCGAGCACACAATTAGTATTCTCTCCTCCGATAGGCATGGACGTGTTGCTGATCACGCACGCACCCTTGAGCAGATTCTCATTGGACGCGCCAAGGTAGATCGGCATCTGTATTCCACAGGATGGAACGTCCAAAATGCCGACCACATCACTGTCCAAGCCATAAGATGCCAGATCAAACACCTTCTGTTCACATGACCACGGATCTTTCAGATCCTGTTGTCTCTGTGCGTAAATTATTTTGTTATATCCGGTCATCTCCTCGTAAAGTGCTGCGTAGGCTCGCTCTTTCTCCTCAATGTTTTTCGGCAGACTCCGGAAAACCTGAACAGCTTCCTTTTCAGCCTTTTCGATTCTGTTCCCTTGAAATCTGGGCCAGAACAAGATGGCTGCCCCTGCCAGAAGCAGCAGGACAGCGCATACAATTCGGATATATTTCACCGCTTTGACCTCCTGACAATGATGAATACCGCAAGAAAGATGACGGAAGCCCCCACGATAATGAATACTCCCTGCCAGCTTTGTGTGGTCCATCCGTCGTAATGCTCAGCCGGAAGCGCAGGTACATCCTCCTCCGCAATACGGGTGCCCCTTACCAGAAGGCGGTGGGTGTTGACGCCATAGGGTGTGCAGGTCACAAGCGTAACATAGTCCTTCCCCGGCTCGATGCCGAGTTTGGACGTATCATCCGGCAGCACCACATTGATCTGATCAACCAGATAATAGAGATCCTGGCCCAGGACATGGATAACAAAGTAATCACCCAGTGTAAGCTGTTCCAGATCCGAAAACATCCTGCTGGTGGCCATACCGCTGTGGCCGGAGAGAACCGCATGGGTGTTCTGCCCTCCTACCGGCAGAGAACTGCCCAGCACATGCCCCACATACTGTTCCAACGTTTCCGTATCTGTACCGTGGGCAATTGGCAGCTCAATAACAAGAATGGGGATCTCGATCGTTCCAATGACGCCGTCTCCTGCCAGATTGAGCAGCGAGTCATATTCCGTTCCCGCTGCGTCTCTTTCGTCCCAGGTGATTGCTGCAAGTCCGTTTGTAAGAGATGCGTTATACCGGTCCGCCGCTTCCAGTGCCTCCGCAATGGCTAACGGACTGGTCTTATACACCGTTTCTGCCTGAGAATAGACCACCTCCGAATATGTCCTGTTGCTAAAGTGCCGCCCCACAATGGGATAGATAATCAGCAACACAGCAATGGCCAGACAGATGATGGCCAGCAACTTCTTTCTATCCATTTTGTTCTCCTGTCAGTGGGAGGAGAGCAGAAGCTCTCCTCCCATATCCGCATTGCAAGTTGTTATTCGGCGTTCTTCTCGCGATTCCTACCCTTCAGCAGAAGCACGGCGGCGATACCGGCAGCAGCCAGACCGCCGACGGTGTACATCCAGGTGCCGTAAGAGCCGGTCTTGGGCAGCTCAAACTCAGGCGTGTTTACAACTGTGAAGGGGAGAATTGCGTGATCCTCGATCATCTCCGCGGGATCGCCGTTGACAGTTGCGGTCGCAGTCAGAAATGCCTTGTGGCAGATGGGGCAGTACTGATCGGTTTCCTCCGTAGCGATGGCGACCTTGATAGGATCCTTCAGCAGCGTGTAGCCATCATCGGACTCGATCTCAGTGATGGTGTAGGCGTCGTCCTCCATGCCCATGACAATAATGTGCTCATTCACGGGGACAAAGACGGTGGCATCCGCTTTCTTGTCCGTATGTCCGGTGACATAGTAGACGCCGTCGTCATTCAGCCGGGCAACCACATAGTACTTATCCGTGTCATTGTAGATCTTGAACTTTACGTTCTCGAAATTGCCCAGGCCGTCGGAGAACTGCTTGAGCAGGTCGATGCCATAGCTGTACACATGGCAGTCATCGTGCAGATGGTCATAGTAAAACGTGTTCGTGCGCTTCCAAATCAGCTCCACGGTGTTGTCGTTGTGATTATCACCGTAGAGCATACTGTCGTCGGAGTGCAGGGTGCAGGAATAGGTGATCCGCATGGTGCAGTCGGAATAGCCGTCCTTTACCGCGTCCGGCGCGCTGTACACTGCCTTGGAGGTGTTGATCTCCTTCAGACCGGCCTCGGTCATGCTGATTCTCATGCTGGTATCGGTGTAAGCGAGAGCGAACTTGCCGGAATCCTTGTCCCAGGTCGTAATCTTGTCGGTGCAGTTCTTGTCGCGGAAGAACTCGATGACCATATCGTTCATGTTGTAGCTCAGACCCACGACCAGATGGTCCTCATAGGTATAGGTGGTCAGATAGGACGCCTGGGAGGTGATGGTAGGCAGGGTGCTGATGATCTGATACTCCACCACGTCGCCGTCGGATGCGGTGGCACTGTGCTCGTAACCGTCGTCGATGAGGTCGGAGCCGTCGTTCTTGCCGGTGTCATCATCGGACTCGCGGACGGTCTTCTCCAGGGTGGGCATACCAGTCTCATTCTTGGGATAGACGGTTACATCGTAATTCCACTCGTTGCCGTCGATGGTCGTGGTAGGCAGGCTCAGCAGGAAGGGGTTGCAGGTGCAGGTCACCATGTCGGGAACGCGGGTTTCGACGACCACATACAGACCCAGGGGCAGTCCTTCGACATGGGACTTGCCGTACTCGTCCGTCTCAGGCATGGCAGTGCCACCGTTGCTCTTCACCAGGTTCTCCATGGCATTCTTCGTCACGGTGGCGTTGGCATTCAGCGCGGCTGCCAGATAGTTGATCAGGGACTCGGAAGTGTAGTAGTGGATGCCGTCGGCAGTGTAGTACTCCTCGGTACGAGGGATACCAATGGCATTCAGGAACTCGTTGCTGGCGGCGCCTCCGTCGAAGCCGTACAAGACCAGCGTCTTATAGCTACCGTCCACCTCCCTGCGGCTGTAGGTGGTGATGTCCGCGATCTTCAGATACGTGAACTCCACACCCTTGACCGCGTAGCCGTAGGCGAAATTGTTGGTGCCAGAATGGTTGTTGACATCAGGATTGCCCAGAACGTCATTGACCGCCTGGTCATAGATACCGGTGGATACATAGGAGTTCCGGTCCCAGACGCCATCCGCTTCAGCGCGGGTGATGTCGTACTTGTACACCGTGAGATCCGCGGTGAGGTTGGTGTCGATGGTCGCCGTGCCGACGTCGGCGGCAAAGGCGGTGGTCCCGAGGGCCAGGATCATCACCATGGCCAGGATCACAGAGAGAATGCGCTTAACATGATTCATTCGTAGATTTCCTCCTTAGATTTTTTCATAAAATTAATGCCCGCAAAGGCTGCGAGCATTGCCAGGGACATATAGATGAGCATGGTGTTGGAGCCGGTAAAAGGCAGCACCATGGTCGGTGTGTTGATCGCTGTGACATGGAGATCATAGAGATAGGCATATCCGTCGATGATCTCGGCATCAGCACCTTCGGGGACATTATCCTCGTTAATCTTTATGGGAAGAGTACCTTCCCAGATGGGCTTTGTCATAAGGGACGAGCCCGGTTTCGCTTCTACCTCAATGATTCGGTAGCGGAAACCTCTCACCGGCAGATCCGTCCAGGTGGCGTTTCCGTTCTTGTCGGTCGTTTTGCAGGAAACATCCGTCCAGGTGGCTCCGCCGTCCTCAGAGGACTGGAGCATCACCTTGGTTCCGGGCATCACGATACCGGAGGCATTCACCTTATGGATCGAGATCGATCCCGTTCGGGGCGTGTTCTCATGCGTATGAGTCACGGTTGTATCGCCGGTATCCAGCGTCACCGGATAGACTGTCTCATCCAGGACAAAGCCTTTCGGTGCCTGATATTCTTGATAAGAGTATTCGCCCAAGATCAGGTTCTCGAAGGTCAGGACTCCGTTCTCGTCCGTGACGCCTTCGCCGATCACGGCACCGGAGACGTCAAACAGGCGGAATCCCGCTCCGGCCAGCGACTCGTTCGTCTCCCCGTCCACCTTGATGACGCGGATGTCAGCGCGGCTGAGCTTGTTGTGGAATGAGACAGTTCCCGTCTCGCCAGGGGCGATGGTCATGGTCTGCGATTCCTGAGGATCGTACCCACGGGGAACGTCCTCGGTGATGGTATATGTCCCGGGATATAGGTTCGTCAGGGCAAATGTGCCAGCGGCATCCGTCTCCACCGTCGTGCTATAGCCGTTGGGCCCGCTGATAGTGAACCCAATGCCGGAGACGCGACCGTCTTCAGAAGTCTTCGTCAGCTGTACTGTTCCTGTAATAACATTTTCTGAAACCGTAGGCGCATTGTATGTGTTCACTGTCTCAGTGCTGACGCCTCCCGAAGTGATTTGAACGACATATTTCTGCGAGTTGATCTGATAACCGGCAGGGGCTTTTGTCTCCTGAATAACTACCGTACCAAGCGGAAGCGTGGGCACTCCGCCGGACGTCAGGTAGAAGTCATCACCGGAAATCTTATTCTGCTGGGCAAGTTCGCAGTAGCCGTTGCTGTTGCTCTTGATGACCCAGGTTCTCTTCAGTGTTCCGGATGATTCCGCTGCGGATGCGGTGGTATAATTGCCTCCGTAGAACTTGATGGTAAACTCCGCACCTTCCAGACTCAACTCGCTGGAAGCAGGTGCTCCGTTTGTGGCGGAATCTACCTTCTTCAGCAAAATGCCGACAGGATCGGTCTGAGGGTTATCCGACATGGTTACCTGTGCTGTTTTGTTGACCTCCACAGTAACAGAGACAGGTGTCGTGTTCAGGGCAAATCCCTTTGGAGCAGTCAGCTCCCGGACCCAATATGTGCCGGGATCCAGGTTCTCAACCGTATTCGATACACCGTCTGCGCCGGTGGTGAGCGTCGCGATCCGATTTATATCGGACGTTGCGTTGTTCCGTGATGTGTATACGCCGTACACAGCGCCGGACAGGGAATAGTTGCTGTTGCCGCCGGAGATTGCCGTGTCAGAGCTGATTTTTCTCAAGTTCAATTTGCCATACATGGGCAGATTAACGGATACCATGGTCTGCAGGCGCGGATCATAGGTACCGTCATCATCCCATACATGCAGATCGCTCAGCGTGATTCCGGTGGGCAAACCACTGTTCGCTTTCAGCGCGGCAACGATGGTGTCGTATTCTGCTTTCACATCGGGCAGCAGCGACTCCGCTGCAGCGTAGAACGGCGGTTTCGCGCCGTCTGGCGAGATCCAGTTCCATTGTCCGTCAGCGTAGCCCATGCTGATATCCCAGATCAGGAGCTGGGTCGCGACACGGGCTTCATCACTGTCGTGTCCGTTGGCCGGCGCACCATAGCAGATGGCCCGGAGAATCGCTGTATCCCGTCCTGCCATATAGCTCGGGAAGCCACTCTCCTGATATTGAGCATCTACCTCAGATGGTTGGAACGGCTCCAAGCAGTAAGTGATTTCATCGTTCACTCTGAAGATGCTCACATCCACCGAACCAGGCCTTGTATAAGAATAATAGGGTTTCGAATAGGCCGAATCATAGATGTAGAATGTAACATCTCCGATGTAAATCCCGGAATGTCTCTTCGAGATGACTGCAGCGAATGCTGGAACGATCAACAGTGCTGCCATAATCATTGCGAGGATAAGGGCACTGATTCTATGTTTGAGTTTCATTCATTTCTCCTTCCTTTACGGGATTTGTTCTGTTGGTTCAGATAAACCATTACCATCATGTGGCGGGGCGATCTCTGATTTGCATGGTATTTGTCCTCCTTCTTTTTAGTCAAAAAGGAAGTGTCGTAGAATGTTCATTCTGCGACACTCCCTTCGCCAGTTGCTTTTGTTGGCAATATTGTGGATATTCCGTTGAGTATAGAGCTTAGATAGCGCAGGTAACACACAAAGTCCAAAAAACCATTTTTCTTTAGCGGGCAAGCTGGTTAAACAGGGGGAGAGTGTGAGAGGGGGACGGACATATTTGCCCCGTCCAAAGGGTATACTTGGATGCACTAACCCCTTGGTGTCGGGGTCATCTTGCTTCACCACGATCCTTCTGCCGTTCCTGTACCCGGTGGTAATACTCAAGCGCTTTCAAAATATACTCACCAGTTTTGTTGTACGGGACATTGGCAGGAATGAATCGTCTTGCATCCTCATAACTGATTCTGATTTTTTCCTTTTGGTTCGGCTTCTCCTCGCTCATGATGGACTCAATGACTTCGTGGGAAAGCCTACCCTCTTGGGAAAATTTCTTCATCTTGATTGCCTGGGCAAGAGAAGGCGTCGCGTCAGCGTAGGAGATTTCCTCCAGCAAGTCTTCCTGCTCTTCCTTTTTTAGATAGGACAGTTCAACTGCCGGTCTAAATGCAATACGGCCCTCGTCAACGAGGTCAAGCAGCGGTGGGATGAGTTCCGTAAGACGGATATAGCGGAAAATAGTATTTCTGCTTTCTCCCACTTCATCTGCCATGATCTCGGACGATTTTGTGCCCAAAGAATTGTTCCCCAATGGGGAATAATTATCTTGAGCTGGTCTGCCTGCCTGCCTTTTCATAGCTTCAAGACGCATCTTATACGAAAATGCTTTTTCGCTCGGAAGGATGACGGAACGCTGTAGGTTGGATTCAACCATTAAGATAATGGCCTCGTCACGGCTCATTTCGCGGACCTCTGCCTTTACGGTTTCCAGTCCGGCGATTTCACAAGCCTTTTTTCGACGATGGCCAGATACGATCTCATAACGTCTGCCCTCTTTCGGGCGAAGTGTGACAGGAGTGATGATTCCGCGCTCTTTGATGCTCTGAACAAGCTGGTCCATATCCTCATCAATTTTAACTTTGAAGGGATGGTCGGGGAAATCGTCGATCTCTGAGATGGGAATATCGAAAATGCGAGGGAGCTTGTTTACCTTACGTTCCTCGTCATTTGCGAATAGCTCATCGTATCCAGTCAGGCCCAGGTCGATTTTTTGCACGTTCTTCAATCTCTGTCACCTCCTTTGTGAGTGCCTCATACGCTGCTGCCACTTTCCCGTTCTTGTCGTGCGAAAAAATGCTTTTCCCGGAAAGACTGCACTCCGCGGCTCTCACCGAAAATGGTATCTCAGCATTGAACACACGGATGTTCTCTCCCACTGAAGAACGGAGCGATGTGATAATCGTCTTGGCATTGTTCGTGCGGTTATCGACCATCGTCAGCAGAATGCCATCAATCTTCAATCCCGGATTAATCTGTCTCTTGATTTTGGAGATCGAGCGCAGCAGCAAGTTCAGGCCTTTGGTTGACAGGAAGTTCGGCTGAGACGGAATAATCACACTGTCTGCCGCGGCAAGCGCATTGACCGTCATCATGCCTAGAGAAGGCATACAGTCTATAAGGATATAATCATAGCTCTTTCTCATACAATCAATACAGGACTTCAGAACGTACTCCCGGCTCATAACATTGAACAGACCCGTTTCCATGCCGGACAATTCAATATTGGAAGGAAGCAGGTCAACGCCCTCATTGTGGGCGATCACAGCATGATCGGGGAGTTGCTCATCGTCTATGACCGATTGCATGAGCGTAGATAGCGACACATCCAGCTCGTCGGGGTTCTTCACACCGAGGCTCACGGTCAGGCTGCCTTGCGGGTCAGCATCTATCAGCAAGACCTTTTTGCCGGTGTTTGCGAGACCTACGCCGAGGTTGACTGTCGTGGTTGTTTTACCGACGCCGCCCTTCTGATTCGTGATGGCGATCACTTTACAGTTTTCCAAGCGTTTTCCTCCTTTCTTGGAATTCACAGCAGCTCCTTTCGGTACTGCTATGTACCTGTGCGTTATTTGTCCTCGACACCCCACGCACATGAGAATACATCAGACGCTTGTTTGCGAAACAAGTCCATGGGAATCTCACCCCTGCCGGGTCCTCCGCCAGCTCCGTAGAGAAGTATCATTAACCCTGTAGCGTTTCATGGCCATATCCGTAGCAACCGGATATTTCAGAATGGTTCGGAAACGCTCGCCACCTTGCTTTCCGTTATAACCC
>JAEEGL014724030.1_pt1 | contig 22219 bp, 15 predicted proteins | sample 9134231 | NCBI WGS metagenome assembly JAEEGL01 (sample SAMN16246548, study PRJNA631951) | gut metagenome | biome: gut microbiome; feature: rumen; material: fiber-attached | host: Bos | place: Iran: Karaj | collected 2018-10 | reverse complement strand
TAAGAAAGCCGATCGCCAGAGCGAAAGGCACCGCCTGCATAACAGGTATTATGCACGCACCACACGTAATGCAATCCGCGATATCCGCAACACCACCGACAAGGCAGAGGCCGAGAAGAACGCTCCCAAGGTCTACGCGATGATCGACAAACTCGCAAAGATCGGAGTCATCCACAAGAACAAGGCTTCCAACCTCAAGAGCGGAATCCAGGTTTACATCAACAAGCTTTCCTAAGACATCTCTGAGACGCGTTCCCGACGCGTCTTATTTTTCGGAAACGGGATGTAGCGCAGTTGGCTAGCGCACCACGTTCGGGACGTGGGGGTCGTCTGTTCGAGTCAGATCATCCCGACAAAAGGAGCACCCAGGTGCTCCTTTTTGTTTTCGGGATGATCTGACTGACCTACAGAATGAGGGGGCGGACCCCCTCAAACTCCCCTGTCTTGATACCTATTTGTCGGCTGATCTGACCTACCTATCCCCCTGCACCCCCAGGGGACGGGGGAAAGGTTTCCCCCGCGCGGCTTGCGCCGTCCCCCTTCTGTCGGCCTACGGCCTCCGGAATCGATGCTTTCTTTTCATAATCAGACCGATGAGATAATCTTATATGATAAGTTTTGTCGGAAAGAAAGAACATATCCGGCTTCCGACAGCTATGGCGCAGGTCCCAAAAAGACTCCACCTCCTGCGCCAACAGATTGCGTAGGGTGTCGATTAGCGGCACAGGTCCCCCACCCCTTTAGGGGACTTGCGCCAAAAATGAATAGTTTTGCTTTCACTACGCCAAGACAATAGAGGAGGCTTCTCTTTGTCTTCGCACGCAGGAATGAAGCAAAAAGAGACGAGAAATGGACGCGAAGCGGATGTGGCTGGCTCGCGGTAGTCTTCGCGAAAGTAAACAAGAATAATTTGCTATCTTTGCAAGTATGAAACGTATTGTTATTATTGCATTGGCGGTCCTGGTGGCGGTTTGCGCGACGGCGCAGGCGCAGGACCTGAAACCTGTAAAGGACAAGAACACAAAGCTTTTCGGATATCAGGACAAGGACAAGAACTGGGTCATCGAACCGGCGTACACTGCCGCGAAGCGCTTCAAGGAAGGGCTGGCGGAGGTTACCATAAAGCCGGGCAAGACAAAGTTCCACGGCATCATAGACGAGACCGGCCGCACCATAATCCCTACGGAGTGCACTTCCGTGAGCGTCAATTATAAGGAAAGGCTGATCATGGCCGAAAGGCCGGCCCGCTTCGGCGATTTCTTCCTCTGGGGAGTGTACGACTTCGAAGGGAACGAATTGTTCGAGCCGTATTTCATCTCCGCACCGTCGTTCTACAACGGCAAGGGTGTGGCGAAGTCCGGCGAAACCGGCTTCAAGGGAGTCATAGACACTCAGGGCAACGTGCTGATTCCGTTCGAGAACCTTGCCATTACGCAGGAGTACGGCGGCTATGCGGTGCTCACCAGCCAGTTCGAGCGCTGCACCTACGACTCCCGCATGAACAAGGCCTCCGTATTCCCCTACCCCGGCTACGTGGCGCCCTATGACCCCAAGGGCGACCTCATCCGCGCCGCAGCGTGGCACGTAGGCCCCATCGGCTACCGCTTCCACCGCAACAGCCTGAAGGAAGCGCGCCTCACACAGGACGCCCGCGGCCGCATAGCCGTTTGCAGCGACCTGCGCATCGACTGGGGATACAACCGCTTCGTACGCTTTGAACCCGATGTCGATGCAGGCGGGCATCCCGGCTCCCTGCAGGATCCCGAATCCGGACGCCTCTATACCATAAAGGCATTCCTCTGCGAAGCCGACGGCAGTCCCGTGTCCGAGATTTCCAGCTGGGGTTGGATTGAAGGCACCGCAAACGAAGGCATAATATACAACGCCGAGGGCCGCGAGACCTGGATGCTGATGCACGACCTCAACGCTCCGGCCATTCCTTCGTTCACCTCCCCTCTTACCTTTTACCGGCATGCCGACATGACCAGCATCTATTCCGAACTGGGACTGCACGCCTATGACGTGGAGCGCCTCTACGAGCCTTACCGCGCCGCGAACCGCTTCGAAGAAATAGTCCAGGGCGAAAATGCCGGAATAACCGCAGCCATGCCGCGTCCAGCGCCCGACCTGCGCACCGCACGCACCATCGAGCAGGCAATGCGCGCCCCCATCTTCCAGGCCCCGTTCACCGTGGGCCAGGTGGTGAACTGCAATGTCAAGCATAAAGGCGGCGAAGTGGAGATCGAGCTGTTCGACAAGCTGGTATGCCACTTCGAAGACCGCTTCGAAGACCCTTACTATTCATTTAATGGCGACAGCGAGATATTCTGGGGCCCCAACAACGCACGCGCCGTATGGCTGAGCCTCGAATGCGTGCGCAAGGATCCCAAGTGCATACACGACGACGTGACCGGAAGCGAACTCGATTTCGTGATGGTGATAGGCCTCTACGAAGAAGACGGCAGCTTCCTGCAGGCACTTGGAGTCGTTCCCGCACCGGATTATTATACGAACGGAGTGCTGGTGTTCGAGCCACTGGGCATCGCGATTCTGGTCGACACTCCCGCACAGAATCCCGCCCTCGGCAAGGGACGTGACAAACAGGGTTTCGTGACCACGGACGAGAGCCGACTGCCGCTCAATCTGTCAGCGCTGCATCAGATCCATTATCCGCGAGCCGACAAATCAAGGTCGCCTGGGTACAGGAGAGGACGGTAACGTCTACGAAATCGCCGGCACGGTGCTCCGTGTCGGGCCAGACACACATCTTGTTGTTTCCCGCCCTGCCGCAAAGCTCGGCGGGATTCCTTTTTGAAGGCCCCTCCACAAGAACGGTGAAGGTCTTGCCGACGTCGCGCTGATTGCTCTCCAGCGACAGACGGTTCTGGACGGCAATGATCTCTTCCAGACGGCGGGTTTTAACGTCCTGGGGAACGTCGTCGGGATATTTGCGGGCGGCGAGGGTGCCGGGGCGCTCGGAATAATAGAACATGTACGCCGCATCGAAACCAACCTCCTCGAAGAGGCTGAGGGTGTCGCGGTGGTCCTCTTCAGTCTCACTGCAGAAGCCGGCGATCACGTCGGTGGATATGGCGCAGTCGGGCATGTAGCGCCGGATGGCCGCCACCCTGTCGAGATACCAGGCGCGGGTGTAGCGGCGGCGCATCTTTTCCAGCATGCGGTCGGAACCCGACTGGACCGGCAGATGGATGTGATGGCAGATATTGTCGTGAGAGGCCATCACCTCCAGCACCTCGTCGGATATATCCTGGGGGTTGGAGGTCGAGAAGCGTACGCGCACGCCGGGGCAGGCCTCAGCCACCATCTTCAGAAGCGCGGCGAAGTTGCAGTCTTCATACTTGTATGAATCGACGTTCTGCCCCAGCAGGGTGATTTCCCTGTATCCTTTCTGTGCGCAGTCGCAGGCTTCGCGGACTATGGAATGGAAGTCGCGGCTGCGTTCGGCGCCTCTGGTGTATGGCACTACGCAGTAGGAGCAGACGTTGTTGCAGCCGCGCATGATGGATATGAATGCAGAGACTCCGTTGCGGTCGAGCCGGACAGGCACAATCTCGGCGTAGGTCTCTTCGCGGGAGAGCTGGACGTTGATCTGGGGCGCGTCGGGGCCGGCGTTCTGAAGCAGCACGGGAAGAGACCGGTATGCGTCGGGGCCGGCGACAACATCCACCTTGCCCGTCTCCAGAAGTTCCTCCTTCATGCGCTCCGCCATGCACCCAAGTATGCCCACAAGCACTCCGGGGCGTTTGCGGCGCTGAATGTTGAACTGTTCGATACGGCCCAGTATCCGCTGCTCGGCGTTATCGCGTACGGAACAGGTATTAGCCATTATCACATCCGCCTCTTCGATATTCTCAGTCCGCTCATAACCGCATTTGCCCAGCAAAGCGAATACGACTTCCGTATCCGCCACATTCATCTGGCAGCCGTACGTTTCTATGTAAAGCTTCTTCACTAGTGAACTCTGATCTTTCTGCCTATGCTGAGGATGGTGGTGGGTTTGAGGCCGCTGTTGAGGCTGCAGATGTGCGAGACGGTAGTGCCGTACTTGCGGGCGATGCCGGAAAGGGTGTCGCCGGAGCGGATGGTGTGATACTTCATGGCGGCACGCTCCTTGGCGATACGTTCCTCCTCTGCCTTGATCTGCTCCTCGGTCATGTAGAGCTCCTCCTCCTCGTCGATCGACTCGGGCACATACTTGCTGTGCGGCGACAGATAGCTGCGGCGCAGCACGAACACGTTCTTGCGCAGCACTCCGTTCGGGAAGTCGATTATCCACTCCGGATCGAAGGCGTGGCCCAGGTAGCGGGTCTCGAAGTGAAGGTGCGGCCCGCTGCTGCGGCCCGTGGAGCCGCCAAGGCCCAGCAAGTCGCCTGCGTGCACCCACTGGCCCACGTTCACGTCTATGCGCGACAGATGCCCGTAGAGCGTCTCCAGGCCATTCTCGTGACGGACTATGATCACATTGCCGTAGCCCTTGTGGCGCTCGGCGAGGCGTACGCGGCCGTCGAAGGCGCAGTACACCGGAGTGCCGGTGGGATAGGGCACGTCGCAGCCGGTGTGCCGGCGCCCGCGCCGGATTCCGAACTTGGAGAACACCTTGCCCTGATGGGGGCACACGAAGTGGCTCACCGAATCCACGAGGCAAATGGTAACCCTGTACGGAATGCTGTCCAGGACGGTTCCGGCGTAAGGATTGACAAGATGCTCACGCCAGTTCTGCCTGAACAGGTCCTCATCCTCGAGGGCCTCGATATTCTTGATAAGATACCAGGTATTGTCGTCGCGAAGCACTATCTGCACCCGCCCGTCGCCCACGTCGAGGGTGTCGACCGGGGCGCCGTTGCCCTTTGCGAACATGGCAAAGTGGGACGCGATGTAGTCAGGGCGGTTCAAGGTGTCGGCGGTGACGACAAGGTTATCGGAAGCCACGCCCAGGCTGTCTGTCTGGGCGTGGACTGCTAAGCTTAACAGTAGTGGAACAAGTGCGGCGAGCTTCTTCATCAGGCACGCACTCCTCCGAACTTCTTTTCGATGATTTCCTGGGCCTCAGCGATCTTTGCCTTCAGCACCTCGTCGGTCGTGGCTTCGCAGATGAAGCGCAGGTACGGCTCGGTATTGGAAGGACGGATGTTGAACCACCAGTCGGGGAACTCGGCGCGGTAGCCGTCGAAGTCCATGAAGGCGTCGGCCTTCTCGGCTCCGAGGAAGTGGTCGCGGACGGCGTCCATTGCGCCCTTCTTGTCCTCAACGCGGAAGTTGATCTCGCCGGAGTTGCGGTAGCGGGTGAGCTTGTCGATTTCGCCGCTGAGGGTGCGGCCCTGCTTCTTGAGGCCGGAGACTATGCGCAGCACGATGATGGATGCCAGCATGCCGCTGTCGCTGTAGAAGAAATCCTTGAAATAGTAGTGGCCTGCGAGCTCACCGCCCCAGAGACCGTCGATTTCGCGGAGCTTGGGTGCTGCGAAAGCACGGCCTACGCGCCAGGTGTGCACCTCGGCGTTGTAGTCGGCGAGGAATTCGCCCACGGCCTTGGAGCTGCGGATCTCCTGCAGCACGCGGGGATTCTTTGCTCCGCGCTCGTCGCAGAAATAGTAGGCCATGAGGGCGATGATGAGGTCGGGGGCCACGAAGCGGGCCTTGTCGTCGACGAACATGACGCGGTCGGCGTCGCCGTCGTATATGACACCGATGTCGGCGCCGCTCTTGCGTACTAGTTCGCGGAGAGGCTCCACGTTCTTGGGGATGAGCGGGTTGGGCTCATGGTTGGGGAAGCGGCCGTCCATCTCGTCGAAGAGGAACTCGGCGTTTTCGCCCTTGTAGATCTCCTTGGCGAAGAGGGTGCTCATGCCGTTGGAGAGGTCGAACGCTATCTTGAGGTTGGAGTAGTCGCCCTTGTATTTGCGGAGGAACGCCATGTAGTCGGGCTTGATGTCGATCTCCTTCACCACGCCTTTCCTGGCGGCGGGAGGAGTGGGACGGCCCTCGTCTATCCACTGCTTGATCTGGCCGAGGCCGGTATCCAGGCCTACGGGAAGCGCGTTCTCGCGGCTCACCTTCATGCCGTTGTACTCCGGCGGGTTGTGTGAGGCGGTAATCTGCACGGAAGCCTTGTAGCCGTAGTTGGCGGTACCGAAGTACACCAGAGGGGTGCTGCTGTAGCCGATGTCGTCGACGTCGGCGCCTGCGTCGGTGATACCCTTGATGAGGTAATCGTGAATCTCCTGCCCGGAGAGACGGCAGTCGCGGCCCACCAGAACCTTGTCGGCCTTGAGAAGTTCAGGAAGGAAGTAGCCGACCTTGTAGGCCACGTCCTTGTCGAAATCTACGTTATAGATTCCGCGGATGTCATATGCGTGAAATGCTCCCATAATGGATAGTTTTAGTATTTTTCAAATATACGGAAAATTATTTAATCTTGGCATTGTATCGGGTGGCCACCTTGCCGTGCGCGATGCTGACCAACTTCTTGGCTATCATCTTGCGGCGTATCGGGGCCACCAGGTCGGTGAACAGCACACCGTCCAGATGGGAAAGCTCGTGCTGGATCATGCGGGCGCCGAATTTGTCGAACTCCTCGGTCTGCTCTTTCAGGTCTTCGTCGAAATAGCGCACTTTGATGCGGACGGGACGGCGCACGTTGCAGTATACGCCGGGCACGCTGAGACAGCCCTCCTCGTATTCGCACATTTCGTCGCTTTCTTCTATCACGACAGGGTTGATGAGGGTGCGCTTGAAGCCCTTCAGGTACGGATACACTTCGGTCATTTCGTCGCCGTCGACTATCAGCACGCGGAGGCTCACCCCTATCTGGGGAGCGGCGAGGCCGCAGCCTTCGGAACGCTTCAGCGTATCCTTCAGGTCGGCTATCAGGGCCGCCAGTTCTTCTTTCTTGCTCAAATCGGCCTCGGCCGCCTTCTCGCGGAGCACTTCCGAGCCGTACAGGTAAATGGGCTGTATCATTTCTTCTTGTCCAGATAAGCTTGCAATATCAATGCTGCGCTGATTTTGTCCACGGAGTTCTTGTCGCGCCGCCGGCTCTTCTTCATTCCGCCGTCTATCATGGCCCTGTGGGCCAGTACGGAGGTGAACCGTTCATCTTCCAGCGTCACGGGCACGTCGGGGAACGCCCGGGTAAGCTTCTTCAGAAATGCGTCCACGTCGGGAGCGGCGCCGGCACGGCTTCCGTCGAGGTTAAGCGGATATCCCACCACAAAGCGCACAATCGGCTCGGCGAGAGCGTATTTTTGAAGATAATCTATTATCTTTGCAGCAGGTACAGTCTCCAGGGGAGATGCGAATATCCCGAGCGGGTCGCTTTGTGCCAGACCGACCCGGGCGCTGCCGTAATCTATCCCTATGATTCTGTCCATGAATTGCAAAAATAGCAAATATTATGGGGAATAAAAAATGGAACCGGGTGTATCGGCTCAGCGTCGTCGAGGATGAAACCCACCGGAACATACGTTCTTACCGCTTCACCAGACTGGGATTCCTGGTCTCTCTCATCACCGTATTCGTGGTGGTGGTCGGCGGACTTTACCTGCTGATAGCGCTCACTCCCCTGCGCACCACAATCCCCGGCTATCCCGACGCCCACTTCCGCCGCGTGGCGGTTGAGAACGCCATCAAGATTGACTCCCTCGAGAGTTCCCTCACCCGCTGGAAACTGTATTCCGAAAACCTGGCGCGCGTGCTTTCCGGCGACAAGACCATCAACCTCGACAGCCTCCTGCAGGACAAGGCGGCGGCAGATTCGCTTGCACAATGAAACGGAGAATAGCCATACTGGGGTCCACCGGTTCCATCGGCACCCAGACCCTCGACGTGGTGCGCCAGCACCGCGACCTCTTCGAGGTTGAAATGATTTCCGCCAACAACAATGTAGAGTTGCTTGCAGAACAGGCCCTCGAATTCGACGTGAACAACGTGGTGATATGCAATGAGGCGCGCTACGAGGCACTTTCCGACGCCCTGCGCGAAAGCGACTCCAAAGTCTGGACCGGCATCGACAGCCTCTGCTCGCTGGTGCGCTCCGACTCGGTGGACATCGTGGTCGGCGCCATGGTGGGCTTCAGCGGCCTGCGTCCCACCCTTGCGGCGCTTGAAGCCGGCAAGATAGTGGCGCTCGCCAACAAGGAGACGCTGGTGGCGGCCGGCGTCGTGGTAACCCGCACCATGCGCGAGCACGGAGCGGTGATCCTTCCCGTCGATTCCGAACACTCCGCCATCTTCCAGTGCCTGCTGGGCGCGCAGGGAAACGCCGTAGAGAAGATTCATCTCACCGCTTCCGGAGGCCCTTTCCGCACCTGGGACAAGCTGCGCATCAGCGCCGCCACGGCCGCCGACGCCCTCAAGCATCCCAACTGGGACATGGGAGCCAAAGTCACCATCGACTCCGCAACCATGATGAACAAGGGCTTCGAGGTCATCGAGGCACGCTGGCTCTTCGACGTGGCCCCGAAGGACATCCACGTGGTGGTGCACCCGGAATCCATAATCCATTCTATGGTGGAGTTCGAGGACGGCGCGGTCATCGCCCAGCTCGGATGCCCCGACATGCGCGAGCCCATCGGCTTCGCCCTCTCCTTCCCCGCCCGCATCACCGTGGGCAACAAGAAGCTCGACTTCGCCGCCCTCGGCAAGCTCACGTTCGAGGAACCCGACCTGGACCGCTTCCCCAACCTGCGTCTGGCGTACGAGGCAATCGAGCGCGGCGGCAATGCGCCCTGCGCCCTCAACGCCGCCAATGAAGTTGCGGTCGCGGCCTACCTGAAGGGGAAGATAGGTTTTTACGATATTTCCCGAATCAATGAAAAATGCCTTGCTGGCTTGAATTTTGCAGCGGATCCATCGCTCGAAGACATTTTCGAGACTAACGCCGAAGTGGCACGGATCGCCGATGGTTGCATTAATTAAGACCCTGCAGGTAATACTCGCCCTCTCGTTGCTTATCATAGCACACGAGTTCGGGCATTTCATGTGGGCGCGCATTTTCGGAATCAGGGTGGAAAAGTTCTACCTGTTCTTCGATGCGGGCGGCAAGGCCCTTGCCAGATGGCACTGGGGCGAGACCGAATTCGGAATCGGCTGGATACCCTTCGGCGGCTACTGCAAGATAGCCGGAATGGTTGACGAATCCATGGACCTGGAGCATCTGAAGAAGGCCCCGCAGCCATGGGAATTCCGCAGCAAGCCCGCCTGGAAACGGCTTTTCGTAATGGCCGGAGGCGTTCTCAACAACTTCATCCTCGCCATTCTCATCTACTGCCTGATTGCCGGAATCTGGGGAGAAGCGTACATCAGCAACCGCGACGCCCGCATCGCGCCGAACGAACTGGCGCAGGAAATGGGCTTCCGGCTCGGCGACCACATCATCAGCTTCGACGGCTACGAGCCTGAGAATTTCGGGATGCTGCAGGCCGACCTGGCGCGGCGCAACGTGAGTTCCGCCCGCCTGCTGCGCGGCACCGACACCCTCGACCTCTACATCGATCACGCCTACATGGGCGACGTGCTCAACAGCGCCGGCATGTTCGACCTGGCCGTGCCATTCACGGTCGACTCCATGATGGTCGGAGCCAACGCCGAAGCACTGGCTCACGGCGACAGGGTAATCGCCCTTGCAGGGCGCCCGGTGTCATATCTGCAGGATGCCCGCCCGGTTATGGCAGAATTCAGGAACAGCACCGTGGACGCCACCGTGATACGCGGCGCCGACACCCTCGCCGTTCCTCTCCAAATCGACAGCCTCGGCATGATAGGGGTATACCTGATGATGCCGGACATCGAAAGGCGGCAGTATACGGCGCTGGAATCCATTCCGGCCGGCTTGCGCCTGACCGGCGAGACCATCAGCGGCTATGTGAAAGACCTCGGGCTGCTGTTCCGCCCGTCCTCCGGGGCATACAAGTCGGTGGGCAGCTTCATCGCCATCGGGCAGGTCTTCCCCTCCGCATGGGACTGGTACCGCTTCCTGAGCATACTTGCCCTGCTGTCCATCATGCTGGGCGTGATGAACCTGCTGCCGATTCCCGCGCTCGACGGCGGACACATATTGTTCACGCTCTACGAGATGATTACCGGGCGCAAGCCGAGCGACCGCTTCCTCGTGGTGACGCAGATGATAGGAATGGTGCTGCTGCTGGCACTGATGGTGCTGGCATTCGGCAACGATATTGGTAGATTAATCCATTGAAAATGAAAAAGATACTCTTTGTCCTCACTGCTCTTGCGGCCCTGGCCGGATGCAAGAACACCAAGGCCCTCCTGCCCAACGTCAGCGGCAAGGCCGGCGAAATCATAGTAGTAATCGAGAAGAACGACTGGGAAGGCTCCCTGGGCGGAAAGGTCCGCGACCTGCTGGCCTGCGACTGCCCCTTCCTGGCACAGAAGGAGCCGCTTTATTCACTGGTGAACGTGGCTCCGGGCGGATTCGGCGACCTCTTCAAGCTGCACCGCAACATAGTCTTCTTCACCATCAGCCCGCAGATCGACAGCACCGGAATCCTGTACCGCCACGACGTATGGGCGGCTCCCCAGTGCATGGTGCAGGTCAACGCCAGGAACGCCGCCGAAGCCGAGGAGCTGATTGACGGGAACGGCAAGACCATAGTGAGCTTCATCGAGCAGGCCGAGCGCGACCGCGTGATCCGCAACTCCGTTCGTTACGAGGAGCGGGAGATAGCGCCCAAGGTGACCGAAGTGTTTGGAGGTTCACCCCACTTCCCCACCGGATACAAGCTCAAGAAACTCACCCCCGACTTCGGCTGGATTGCCGACGAGAAGCAGTATACCATCCAGGGCGTGCTCATCTACAAGTATCCCGCGTCGGGCAAGGGCGACGAATTCACCGTGGACAAGATTATCGCCAAGCGCAACGAGATCCTGAAGGCCAACGTTCCGGGTATGTTCGAGAATACCTGGATGACCACCGGCACCTTCATGCCGCCCCAGCTCGAGTTCTTCCGCTACCGCGGACGCGAATTCGCCCAGGTGCGCGGCCTGTGGGAAGTGGAGAACGACTACATGGGAGGCCCCTTCGTGTCACATTCCTTCTACTCCCCCGACGGTCTGGACGTAATAGTGGCGGAGGCCTTTGTCTACGCACCCAAGTACGATAAACGCCAGTACCTCCGCCAGGTAGAATCCATTCTGTTTTCCTGGGAGTGGAGGAAGGATTAATCCTTCCAGGGTTTCACCACTCCAGGCTTGTCGCCGAAATTGATCTTCGCGGGTTCCTCCTTCACCTCGCCGCTGGCGTAGGTGATGGTCCAGGTATCCATGTCGATAAGCTCGCGTATGCGCTCGGCCGTTGCCGGAGCCGCGAAACGCACCTGCAGCGAAGGCAGCAGGTCGTCGTTGAGCTTGACATAGGTGGCAATGACGCCCTCCTCGCGTGAGATGTGATTGCTCAGATAGGGCATGTAGCGCATCATGATGGGCTTTTCGAATCCGGGCTCCACGATCTCGTAGATTGACTGCGGCTTGTCCTTGTACACCTCGGTCCTGCGGCGAACCACAGTGGTGTCGCCCTGGGGATAGCGGCCGTTGTACTCGGCCGAGAAGCCTCCGAACATCATTTCCAGGTATTCGGCAATGCCGATCTTGCCGACCTCCTTCTCCATACGGACGAACTCGAAGTCGACGGGGGTTTCCTTGACGCCGCCGCCATGAACGGGCATTGCAAGCACCTTGCGGTTCACGACCTCACGGAACCAGTCTTCGTCGGCCTCCTCCTCGGGAGCCATGTACACGCGCACGATAAGCGGGCAGTTGTACTCGCTCTCGAGTCCGTAGATCTTCTTGCCGGTGGTGCGGAACTGCAGGCCCAGGTAGTTGAGATCCATCTTGTCGTACATCTTCTCGGTACGTATGGTCATGTACTTGAGCTCCTTGTAGTCGGTGGGAGCCAGGCTGTTGACGCGGAAGTTGGAAGGCACGAAAACGGCCTCCTGTATGGCTTCGGCACTGGTAACGGCGGGATCGTACTTGATCACCACCGTGTGGCTGCCCACGTAGGTCTTGACGCCGTGGACTCCTGGAACCTTCTCCATGCGGGCCTTGAAAGCCATGGAACTGCCGTAGCACTTGACCGACTTGAGATTCTCTATCTTGACGGTCTCGGTCTTGACAGGGTTGGCCTCGTCGAGACCCCAGGTAACGTCGATAGTGGGCAATTCGAAGCGGCTGCCGATGAAGAGGGCGAGAACGAAGAAGACCACCGCCAGCAATGCGGGCAGCACCTTTCCGAGCACACCGAAGTCGTTGCGGCTGCCGATGCCGAGGGCCCTGGTGGGGCATACGTTCACGCATTCGCCGCAGAGCATACAGTCGACGGAAGTGACCTTTGCGCCGGACTTATCGACATCGACCGCCATGGGGCAGTTCTTGTTGCAAAGACCACAGTGGGTACATGCATTCTCTTCCTTGACCACATACAGGAGCTGGGCGCGGGAATCGCCTTTGAACACCTCGAGCAGGTAGCCGGCAAGGCAGATGGCCGCCAGCAGCCAGAACCAGTTGATGTGCACGCCGACGGCCTGCAGGATAACGTACAGCACCACTATGATGCCTATGGGAATCCAAAACTTGAGGGTATTGGAAGCAGCACCAAGCGGGCATATGTAACGGCACCAGAACCTGTCCACAAAGAGGCCGCCGAGCACAACCAGCACAAGCGTGATTATGGACATCCAAAGGGTGATCTCACCCTTGAAGCCGGTCGCCACCGCGTAATACGGATCGAGGTTCTTGCAGAAGAGCTCGCTGGCAGTGGCAGTCATGTAGAAAATCCAGAACAGCAGGCCGTATTTCACAAGCCGGAGCAGGGTGTCTGCGATATCGCCCCTGCGCGGGCGGAACGATATGAGCTTGAGCTTCTTGCGCAGCCTGATAAGAAGGTCTTCTATGGTTCCCACCGGGCAGAGATAGGCGCAGAAGAGCTTGCTGAACAGGATCACGGCGGCGGCGAGCGCCAGGCCCATGAGGATCTGGAGCGAGCTCATGGAGCAAGGCAGGGAGCCACGGACCAGATAGGTCACGAAGGCCTGGAGGCCGCCCATGGGGCAATACGCCTCGGGGTCGGAAGCCGGCAGCTTGGTGAATATCTTGGCGGCAAGGCCGCTGAGGAAGAAGATCAGTGCGGCCAGCGAACCCCACTGGAGTACGTTCTTGGGCCAATTGGTAGATTTGTTACGCATACTTCGTATTGGTGTTATTTCTCGTTGTAAATTTCGATGATCGATGTGCCGGAACTGAGTTTGCGGGCGAGGTTGCGCACCTCACAGGCCTTGATGCCGTCGAGCAGGGCGTCGTAGTCGCAGTCGAAATCGCGGTTCCACAGCGCGGTGTATACAAGGCGGTCCTGCTGCAAGATCATTGACATCGCCGTGCGGCGCTCCACCTCTCCGTGGCGCTTGCGTATGTACTTGCGCGCCAGGTCCATCTCCTCGGCGGTCGGACCGTTCTTTGCCATGTCGGCAATCACATCCTTCACATCGCCTACCAGCAGATCCGTCATTTCAGGCCGGGTCTGGAATGCCACGACGCCCTTCCAGGGCAGCGCCGGATTGTCGGGAATGTCCGTCGAGAAGCCCACGTGATAGGTTCCTCCCCGCTCTTCCCTGATCAGGCTCACATATCGTGCGGAAACGATGTAATCCAGGAAGTCCGACAGCATTATGTTGCGCGTGGTAGTCTTTATGGGCTTGACAAAGGTGTAGTTCACCACCGACAGCGGCTCCGACTCGGGAGGATTGGTTTCGGTAATCAGGTTACGGCCCTTGAGCACCGGCCTGGGAAGGGGCGTATTGGCCTTCTTATAAGGGTAATCACCGCGGAGCGACGCAACGTATTTGCATACGTATTCCTCTATGGCGGCCTTGTCCCCATCGCTGCAGATGAACAGCGAGAGGCTGCCGAAGTCTCCGAAAGCACGGGCATAGGTTTCTTTCAGGAACTCCATGTCAACGGCCTGCACTGCCGCCGAATCGATCGGGTGCAGCCAGGGATGGTTGCCGTAAACCTCGCGCTCGTACCTCTCGTCGAACAACGTGCGCGGGCTTTTCTTGCGTGAGAGTTGCTTAAGCCTGTCTTCCTTCGTTCTTTCCAAAGTGTTTTCCTTGCCGAAATAAGGCTCCATCAGCAGCAGCCATCCGGTCTTGAAAGCCTCCTCTTCCTTGCCGAGGGATGCGTCGATGTCTATGGACGCCGCCTGCTGAAGGGTATGGGTGATAATATTGACGCCGGACAGTTCGGGGCTGTTCTTCAGCTCCGGCCTCTCAAGGCCCCGAAAACCTACGGTACGGTGTATCAGGGATGCGGCGAAGCGGGAGGCATCGACCTTGTCGGCGGGATAACTGCGGTAACCGGTGTCGAAACGCCAGGTCATCACCAGATGGTAGTTGGTCTTGATGGGGTCCGCCTGCCTATAATACACCTTGACGCCGTTGGACAGCAGCCACTCTTCGTAACCGCCCAGGCGTTTGTCGGTCTTTCTCTTTACGATGCTGCCCGGCTCAGCATTCACGGTCAGGTCCAGTTTGGGGAATTCGGCGAACTGCGGTTCAAGCTGTTCCGCCTCCACTTTGGCGAGTATCGCACGGACCTCGTCCGGAGACGGGGCGATGCCCGGTTCCTCGACGTCGTTGTAGCACGTGGAATAGATGAGTTCGCTCTCCGCCAGCATCTTTGCAGGATAGTCCCTGACGCTCTCGAGGGTGATGCCGGACAGGATACGGTTCTGGATATCCTTGAGCTCGACGGGACCAATCAGGGGGTGATTGCGGAGAAAGTGCTCGATTGCGGCGTTCACAAGCTCTTCACTCTTTACCTCCTCGCGGTTGAGTTCGCGGTCGAGCCGGAAGCGCTGGGCAGTACTGAGCTTTGCCGCCTCGAATTCCAGAGGGCTGATGCCGAACTCCAGCAGGCGGCGGATCTCCCTCTGCGTGAACTCCAGGCATTCGGCCACGCGCTCCTTGCTCTTGGGCGATACGGTGAACAGGGTGATAAAGAAATCGGGCTCGTACTCGCTGGTGACCAACACCGCGGAGCGTGCGGGGCAGGATTTCTGCCTGCACAGGCGGCGAAGACGTTCGCCGAGCACGGACGTTACAATCTGGCGGCTGAGGGCGTCACGATAGTACTCCTCAGTATTGCGTACCTCTCCGGAAGGATATGGCTGCTTGCAGATGATTTTCAGCGCATTGAACTTGAAGCGGCTGTCCGTTATGTCTTCGATCAGGGGCTCGGTGAGCCTGGGCGGAACGTAACGCTGCTTGGGCTCGGGGTTCACGGCCGCCGGGATGTCGGAGAACTTAGCCCTTACACGCGCCTCCATCTCATCCACGTCGAAGTCGCCCACTACAATAATCGCCTGCAGGTCGGGGCGGTACCACTTGTGGTAGAAGTCCAGTATCTCCTGGCGCTTGAAGCCGTTGATGACCTCCAGGGTGCCGATAACGCTGCGTTCGGTCTGCTTGGAGCCCTTGTAGATGAGCGCGTTCTGCTTCATCATCATGGCGTAGCGGGTGTCGCTGTCGCGCAGGCGCCACTCCTCGCTTATCACTCCCCTTTCGTCATCCAGCGCTTTCTGCTCGCAGGAAATGTCGCAGGACCAGTCGTGAAGAATAAGCAGCACGGAATCAATGAACGACTCCCGCACCAGCGGCACGGAGGAGATGTTGTACACCGTCTCCGTCCTGGATGTATAGGCGTTGACGTTGTAGCCGAAGCGCACGCCGTCCTTCGCCAAAAACTCCAGCAGTCCCTTGGCGGGATAATGCCTGGTGCCGTTGAAAGCCATGTGCTCGAGGAAATGCGCAAGGCCGTTCTGGTTCTCCTCTTCCTGCAGGGCGCCGACGTTATGGGCGATATAGAAGTCCGCGCAGCCTGCCGGCAACTCGTTGTGGCAGAGGTAGTACGTCATGCCGTTGTCGAGCTGTCCCACGCGAAACTCCGGGTCGGCGGGAACCGGCTGGGCGAGGACTTGCGCCGAGAGGACGGCGGCTGCCAATATGAAGAGCAATCGCTTCATCGGTGTATCAGAAAGAGCATCCGACGGTCAGCAGGGCCACGTTGCGGGCGCGCCCGCCTAGATACTGCGGAGCGGAAACCATGGCCGTGACGGTGTCGGTAAGCTTTATGTAAGGTGCGAATCTGTCGGTAAACCTGTGAGTCCAGCCAAAGCCGACGCCCACGCTTGCAGCGGGAGCAGTGTCGAACTCGTACTGCCTGTTCAGGTAATTGTCGAAACTCTGGATGCTGGTGCCAGTCGTAGATGCATAGGCGCCGTCGTCGCGGGGATTGCCGAATCCGGCCCTGAATCCCAGGCCGAGGTCGAAGGAGAAGATGGACTTGCCCTTCTCCAGATTGCGCTGGGCGAATGCATCCGCAGCCAGGGTGACAAGGGACGTGTTGCGGTAGAAAGGAAACAGGACGGTGCTGCGATATAGCCCGTGCGCCTTTATGGTGCCGCCTGCCTTGAAGGCGGGCAGATAGCTGTCCACGCCCTTATAGAATGTATATCCGAGCGCTGCGTCAGCGACATGGCGGTCCGAGATATGGTTCTTGCCGGTGTAGTCCACGTAGGTGTTCTGGCCGGGAGGAGTCACATACTTGAAGAGGTTCTCGTCGTTACCCAGAAGCTCGTAGCCCAGTTCGAAGGCTGCGCGGTGGAGATTGTCTCCGGAGCGGGAGAGCAGCTGGCCGCGATATTTCGCGACCGGGCCGGAAAACTCGAAGAACGTGGCTGTGGCGGATGATTTCTTGCCGTAGTAGCCGGTGCGCCACAGGACCTCCAGCTCGTTGCTGAAGCCCCCGCTGACGGCCTGCAGCGACAGGCCGAAGAAGTCGTTGTTAAGGGGCCGCTGGTTAGAGTCGGAGATATAGTTGTAATCTCCTGCCAGCTCGGCCATGGTGCCGTAGAAACCGCCTTTGTCGGTCAGGATGAAATACTGCTTGTCGGTGGTTCCGTAAATGCCGCCGCGAAGCTGTTCAAGCGTGTTGCGGTACACCAGTGCAAGGCCGAAAAGCCTGTTCTCACCGGGCCTGAAGCTCACTCCCGCCTTCACTCCCAGATCCATCCATACGCTGGTGAAGCGGGGATCCTTGACCTTGGTCTGGTCGGCGGACACGTATTCGATGCCCGCGCCGGCCGACCACCGGTCGTCGAAGCGGTACGACATGGCTCCGAGCAGCGAGTAATCCTCCCTGTTCTTGCGCCCCACGGTGGTCTCGGTGCTCTCCAGGAAGTTGAAGGGATTGAAATCGGGGTCCATGAGCACCTGGGCGCCCATGCGCTCCCCACGGAAGTACGACCACGACAACTTGCCGTGGAAGCTTATCCTGTCGGAAATGCTGATATACGACTCCGTCTCCGCGCCACCCTTGAAACTGTCCGGCGACTCCGCGATGGAAGCCAGGCCTCCGTTGTCTTTCCGGAAGGCGACTTCGGCCATGGAGACATGCCCGCTGAAGGCCGAGAGGCCAGCGGGATTGGACAGGAACAGATAAGGGTCGGTGTCCGCCATGAAGCGGAAGTCATGGCGCAACTCCGCCTCCTGGCCTTCAGCCACGAAGGGCAGGGCCAGGAGACAGAAGCTTGCCAGAAGTGTACGGAGTCTCATCAAAAGTGATTATTTCTTCAGGGATGCGGTCTTTCTCTGGTGGAAGTCCTTGCCGGAGTCGTTGGTCTGAGCGTAGATAATGTGTGCGCCGTTGGCGATGGAGGCTTCGGCATCGATGCCGGAAGGATCGGTGCTGCCGTTCACGTCTTCAGTGCCGCCGGCGTATCCGTAAACGATCTTGCCTTCGTTCTCGGGCAGGGCCTCGGTGGCTTCCTTGTCGACGTTACGATAGAGGGTGTATCCCTTGTTGTTTGTAATGGCGGCATAACCGGTGTTGATGTCGGCGGGGAAACGGGCGTTGCTCTTCTCGATGTTGGCTGCGGAGTACACCTCGATGGCACCGACCACGCTAGCCTTGGGGAACTTGACGGACCAGCCGGTATCGGTGGTGCCGTTGGTGAGGTCGAAGTTGGCCGTATCGTTGCAGATCCTCTCGTTCTCAGACTTGCTCATGTTGCCGATGAAGAAGGCCGGAGCGCTGTTGGAGAGCACCCAAGCGTTACCCTTGTTGAAGGGGAAAGCGGTGAGGTAATGGCTGTTGGGGATGGCATCGGAAGCCGCATATTTGGCGTTGGTGTATGCGGTGATGCCGCTGTTGGACATCCAGTAATATGCCGGATTGGAGAGGTTGACGGACGCCGTCACGGTGGCGGTGTGGTCGATGGCTCCGAAGATGGCCACGACGATCTGCGAATAGGCAGGGATCTTCACGGAAGAAGTGAAGCTCCAGATTGCACCGGCCGCGGGAATCCAGTCCTCGTTGGCATAGATGAGGGTGTTGTCGGCGCCGTAGAACTTATTGGTTGCGTGGCCGTTGTAAGGAGCCAGGAAGCCGAAGACCAGGTCGGTGGCGTCGGCCTCGAACTCGGAATTGTTGTAAACGATCACGTAGGCGTCGTTGCTGTAGCTGCCGGTGCCTTCGTTCTTGGGGCAGCCAGTGCTGTAGAGCTCCTTGATGACGAGCTGCTGCGACTCCACCTTGGCGAGGTCGATGGGGAACGGTGCCTCGGGCTGCTCGACCACAAGGATATTGGTATTGGAGCCGTTGTAGGCAACGCGCTTGCCGTTCTCGACTGCCTTGTACACTGCGGATGCGATATAGCTGCCGGGGTTCACCGTGAAGGTGGCGATTCCGGAGGCGTCCGTAAGCTGGGTGAAGACATTGGTGGCGGCTGCATCTTCCAGGGATACGGAAATGCCCTCCACTGCAAGGGGTGCATTCTCCGACATGAGCTGGATCTGGATGGGAACAGCGACAATCTTGGGTTCGCATCCGGCAATCAGCGCGACTGCCGCGAATGCTGAGAACAAATAAACTAACCGTTTCATTTCTTTATAGTTTTAAGTTAAAATTTGAATCTGACCGTAAGGCCGTAATAGAACCGGGGTATGTATCTGTAAACGGACTCATACTCTCCCGTCTTGGTGCTGTACACCTGTCCCATGTTGTTGAAGAAGTTGTTGGCATAGAACGAGATGGACGCCAGGTCGCCGATTTCCTTGGTGACGCTGAAGTTGGCGCTGAAATATGGAGAAATGTAATCCTTCTTGAAAATGTACAGGTAATTGGAAGTGACGACCAACTTGGAAAGGTCGGCGTACAGGGCGGGATCGTTGGTCTTGGCCCATTGGTATTTTTCCAGGAAAGGAACAGGATTGGGGTCGTCGTACGACACGTAGTAATCCGGGAAGAGCACGGCGAAGGTATCGCCGTCGTAGATGGATTTGGACCGGTCGAAGCCAAGCACGTCGGTGCGGTCGGCTATCACGTAGGAGCGCTCCCCTTCCGGACGCTGGCTCAGGGCCCGTGAATAATTGAGCAGGCTGGCCTCCAGTTTCATGGAAATGATCATCCTTACCTTGGGGATTCGGGTGATGAGGGTGACGTTGTTGTGGATCGAGCGGGTCTCGCGGCCGTTGGACATCTGGTCTCCTCCGTAGTAGTAGCCTATGTACTTGAAGGGTTTTCCGTCACTGCCGGCGATGGTTGTGGGACAGTAGGCCTCCATGTCGGAGTACAGGCCCCTGTAGGAGTAGAAATTGCCGTCCACGCGGATGGAGGTGTGGATGGGGCGTATCTCCTTGAATTCCACCACCCATTCGAGTCCGTAGCGTTCGAGAGGGTTGTCCTGGTTGTCCTCGAAGGTGGTGCTGATGAACTGCTTGCGGGTGGTGTAGGGAGCGTTCAGGGAGGACATTTTGCCTGTCCTGTCGCCCACCGTCACGATTCCGGAAGCTGGATCGAGGGTATAGACCCTGTCGCCGGCGGGGATGGGGAGGCCCTGCACGTCGGCGGTGCTGGTGTAGGCGTAGGCGAAGCGCTCGTAATTCGACATCAGCTGGTAGGCGCCTATGGTCTTGTTGTAGAAGGCCACCAGCGACACCTTGTTGCCTGCTATGTCCGTGTCGATGCCGAACTCCGCCTGATGGTTGCGCTGCCAGCGCAGGTCGGCGTTGTACTGAATGGCGCGCGGATGCACGTAGTATGCCCTGTACACCACGTTGTCTGCGGATGCGGTGGAGGTGAAGACGTTGATGTCGAGATAACCCGGAACCGGATACAGGATGGAGAACGACGGCTGCTTGACGGCCACGCCCCAGCTACCCCTGATGGACAGGGAGTTGAAGAGCGCGTCGCGCCGCCCCTTGCTGTCGAACACCGTGTATTTTGCGTTGAAGCGGGGCGAGAGGCTCGATGTCACACCGTATGCGGAACCTTTTATGATGGTGTTGTCGTTACGCACGCCGGCGATCACGTTGATGCGGCCGCGGCCGACGGGAACCATGAAATTGTCTTCGATGTAGGCGGCGAGGTTCTGCATCACCGGATTGTCGCAGTAGCGGTACTCGCGGTATGTGGGAGCGCTCTGCGGGTCTTCCGAATACGCCCCGACGCCGAAGTTGTAGTCGGTGCTCCAGTCGGAACCGATCTTGACCTTGTTGCTCACGCTGCCGAAATTGCGCGCCCAGTTGGCTTTCAGCGTAACCTTGGTGGCGAGGGGGCGGTCGTCGACGGCCATCACGTTGTACCAGGTGCCTGCGGGAATCATCACCGCCGGATTGTCGCCGCCGGCGCTGTATGGCGCCGACATGTAGTAGCCCAGGCCGGTGGCGTGCATCGCTGTCTGGGAGACGCTGGCATGGTAGTTCTTGTTCTCGCGGGACAGCTTGTCGCTGTAGACCGCGGAGGCGTTCAGTTCCAGGTTGGTTATCCAGGGCAGGCTCAGAAGCCAGTTCGCGGTGAAGTTGGCGCGGAGGCTGTTGTCGCGCTGGGTGAGGAAGGTGCCCGTGAGTTTGTCGGGGTCGGCGGAGTCGTCGAGGCCTCCCAGGTTGCCGGTGACGCCCAGGGAGAGGCGCAGCGGCTTAGTCTGGAGCGCGCCGGAAGAAAGGGTGTTGCTGTAGGTTAGCGACAGCTGGCGGCGCAGGTAGGAGGTGTACGGCGACATCTGCTCCGAGATGGAACGGGTGTACTCCAGGCTCGCGTTCAGCACGCCGAGGGACGCGCCCTCGCCGGTGCTTCCCAGGCCGAAGCCCTTGCTCGCCGACAGCTGCTTGGTCTTGGGACTGGTGGACATGGTGAGCTGCCAGGGGGTCTTGCCTTTCTTGGTGTTGATCTTGACCACGCCGGAGCCCATGTCGCCGTATTCCACGCCCGGTACGCCGGAGATGACCTCCACCGATTCCACGTTGGCGGAGGCGATATTGTTGGTGGATACGCCTTTAACGCCTTTCGAAGGATCTGCATAGCTGGCGTTGTTCGAGAGGCGGACGCCGTCCACCTCAACGGCGGTGCCGAAGGATGAGTTGCCGCTCTCGCCGGAACCGGCGCGTATGTTGAACTGCTTCTCTGAAGTAAGCACGTTGGACTGGGTGGCGCCGCCCGGCAGCAGGCTGGAGATATCGGACACGTTCATCATCTGCACGTGTTCCAGGGCCGTCTTGTCTATGGTGCGGGAGGTAGTCGCCGAGTTCTCGTTCTCCTTGGCGGTGACGACGGCGTTCTCGAGCGTCAGGTTGTCCTGGGCGAGCTGGACCTTGAAGTTGGGGATGTCCTTGGTGATGATGATTTCGGCGGAATAGGTGACGTAGCCGAGGCATGCGACTGTCAGGACCGACTTGGTCACGCTCACGCCGGGAATGGTGAAGCGGCCTTTGGCATCGACCACGGCCCACTGCTCACTCGCTTCGAGCACGACCGTGGCGAACTCGACCGGCTCGCCGGTGGCCTTGTCGGTGACCGTGCCGCTGACAGTGCGCGACTGGCCCCACACGAAGACCGGGCAGAGTATGGCCAACAGGATAGACAGCAGTATTTTATGCCCTGACATGAGTTTTTTCTTGCTTATTGTTTGGCAAGATACGAAAAAAATGAAAAAGAATAGTAACTTTACGACCATGAAACGCGCACAATCATTATTTATTATGATGCTTCTCTTCTGTCTGCCCGCCCTGGCGGACGAAGGGATGTGGATGACCGGCAACGTCAGCAAGAAGGTACAGGGCGTTTGCGAGAGCGTCGTATCCATCGATTTCATGGGTACGGGCAGCCTGATTTCCGACAACGGGCTGGTGCT
>JAEEGL010743889.1_pt1 | contig 22219 bp, 20 predicted proteins | sample 9134231 | NCBI WGS metagenome assembly JAEEGL01 (sample SAMN16246548, study PRJNA631951) | gut metagenome | biome: gut microbiome; feature: rumen; material: fiber-attached | host: Bos | place: Iran: Karaj | collected 2018-10 | reverse complement strand
TCATAGTGCTCTCTCTTGCGAACCTCGGCAAGAACGCCGGACTTCGCGCATGAACGCTTGAACCTGCGAAGCGCACTGTCAAGGGACTCATTCTCCTTAACTCTAATCTCAGACATCTTTATCCCCCCTCTCGTGCGTGGATTTCAAACTCCGCTATTATATAGGACGCCCGCGGATAAGTCAAACTTTTATGTCAGAAAGGCAATTGCACTCCTGCAAGAACCAAAGCATCCTTTATAAGGAATGCGGCAATAAAGGCGAGGGATATGGCGGGAGCAAGTGAGATCTTTTTCTTCTTTGACTTGCATACCAGCGCAAAAATGATACCAAGCACAATTCCCACACAGGCTGCAATTACCGCTCCCCTGTAGCCCGGGAAAAGCATCAGGCACATCGCGAGCTTGGCCGGACCGTAGCCGGGTTTTGATTTGGTAATGCTGCCGGCTACTGCAGTGCCGATGACCATCACCAGACCTGTGATCGCTGAAGCGATTACGCCCTCAATTGCAAACTGCTGAACATCGGACCTGAATCCTGCAGTCATTATCCATACGACCAGGATAGCCGCAAGGAAACCGTCAGGAATAACTCCGGAATCCCAGTCTGCAAGAGACAGTCCGAGAAGGAGCATCTCGAGTGCCAGAGCGGCAACGACTGCCGCGTCAACTGTACCATGGAGTGCAAGCGTACCTGCAAACAATAATCCCAGAAGTATCTCGAAGATAAGATCTCTCGGCGGGACCTTGGAACCGCAGTATCTGCATTTGCCCTTCAAAGCAATGTAAGAGATTACCGGGAAAAGATCCGCCGTAGACAGTTCATGACCGCATGTATCACAGTGGCTGTGCCCCATCTTCCAGTCTTCTCCGCGGACCACGCGCCATGCGGTACAAGTGATAAAGCTTGCGAACACCGCACCGAACATAAAGGACAAAACGATAAGGTAGATACCTATGAAAGGCACATCAAACAGCGGATAAGAGAAAGTCAAGTGTACGGCTCCTTTGGTTATGTAGTAGGCGCAATTGAGAAGTATCCCGGCTTTCCGTTGTCGGGATCATCGATCCTTGCGTATTCACCGGTTATATGAGCACTGCTCCATGCGGTTCCATGCTCACCGGTAAGCGGACTGGAGCCGCTGTCTACCTTGAAGATCTGAGTGGTAGTCTTCATGGGCACATTATCGTAATCCGTTGCGGCAGATACGTAGATCTTCTCGAGTCTCTCACAATTGCTGAACATCCATTGTGCACCGGCAGCGGATATCTTGGAAAGATCCAGGCTGCTTATATTGATCCTCCTGGCGCCGCATTCAGCAAACAGTGATGTTGCATCTGAAATCGCGTTTTCAACAGTAAACTCGTTCAGATTAACGATTTCTTCCACATTATCTCTCTTCCTGAACATACGGTTAATGTCGACAGAAGCCGATTTTACCTTTGCATTCGCACCGGTAGGCATAACGATCCTTGTAAGAGTATCATTACCCGTACTATCGCAGTTAAACATCTTCGCAAGATTAGTAGCACCGGCAAAGCTGATAAACGAGACATCCAGTTCAGCGGTCTTGGGAAGGCTGGTGTAGCTGCCGCCTCTGAAGCATGCATGCTGGAACATAAAGCTCATATTTTTAACGCTTGATGTATCCCAGCCGGTTACATCTCCTGCACTGATGCTGAGGCTGTAGCAGTTCTGGAACATTCCCTGGCAGCTGGTAAGCTTGGGTGTTACAAAATTGCTGATGCTGACTTTATTAAGCTCATAGCAATTGTTGAACATATTGAGCGCAGTCTCACATTTGGCCAATTCAACATCCGATATCGTGATCTTCTTGAGGCTCGTGCAATTGTTGAACATGTATTCAATCTTAGTGCAGGCGCTTATCTTGAAATCCGAGAGGGTGAATTCCGTGAAAGGACAACCGTTGAACATATAAGTGCAGTCCGTAAGATTCGGAGCATACAAATCTTTGAATATGACAGTCTTGATCGGACTTCCTGCAAACATGTTCTTGGCAGTGGTGCATTTCGGGAATCTTGTCCCCGTCAGATTAAGCGTCTCAACTTTTGAACTCTTCGCAGAAGCAAACGTTTGCTCAAGTCCTTTACTGCCGAATGTCGATCCTGAGAGATCAAGATCTGTAACGATATTCATCCAGCTGATCCAATCAAGTGCACTGAAATCCGAATTTTTCATCTCAATGCAGTCCAGATTGGTACTGTCTTTAAAAATTGAATTAACATTAGTGCATTTACTGAAATTGCAATTATTTATCTTCAGCGTTGTCATTGATTCCAATCCGCCGAAAGCCCCTTCAAAACTCGTGCATACCGGCATAACACATCCGCTTATATCAACAACTCCGCCGTCTTTTGAACCAAGCTTGTAGCAATTGTGTAACAGGTTCTTAAGCGTAGTAACCTTCGGGCCGTTGATATTTTTGAAATTCTCCAGATACTCAAGTTCTGACAATCCGGAGAGAGTTGCATCAAACGTAGTGTTCTCAGGCACATCCATTGTTGTTGGGAATGTGATTTTTACGATTCGGCTAACACTTTTGTCGTTAACCTTTTTATCGTTATAGAAAAGCTTACTGAGCTTTGTGCAGTTATCGAAGCTGAAACTGCTCAGATCGACGCTGACCTTATCACTTACATTAGTCGAGTTGGCGAAATTCATGAACATCCTGTTCATTGTCGTGACGCCGGATGTATTCCATGACTTGATCCTGATATAAGTTACACTGTTACATTCCTCAAACATTTTCTCCAAATCGGTGCACGCGCTGCGGACAAATCTGTCAGGGAGATTGAACTGCTTCAGGCTCTTGCAGTTAAGGAACATATTCTTCATCGTGGTCGTGCGGCTCGTATCAAAAGCATTATTGGCCATCGGCCAGGTAATGCTCTCTAACTTCGAACAACCGTTGAACATGTCATTGCATTTCTCATTGGCGATAAACGTACCGTCCTCACTGAGGATGTATGCAGTCGTACCGACCCTGAAATACCTGTAATCTGATTTCCTGGGAGCGTCAGATGTCTGATCTATATCCACGGCAAAATCCAGTGAACTGACTCCGGCCACCTGATCCTTGTAATCATCATACTTGCCGAAGATAACATTGGTAACTTCCGTACCGAGCTTGCCCTTGATATAAGAACCGCTGACAAGCTTGACGTTTTCAACCTTATCGGCCTTGTAGATAACATAGTATCCGCTGTCGGAATTGCCGGTATATGTGTGTGTATATCCGGTTACATCGGAGAGCTGCAAGGAAGGTTTTCCGGTCAGCTTGACACCGCCAAAACTGAATCTGGGATTACTTGGATAAACAGTCTGTGTCCTTACGGGACTTGCGCCCTTCAAAGTAACCGTAATGCTCGGAACTTCTGATGGCCATGTAATAGTGGCACCGGTGCTGTCGACCCACCTGACTGTTACGTCGACATTCTTAGTAGGCTCGGAATGACCGCCGCCGCCGCCTCCGCCGCTTCCTATACCGGAACCGTTTGCTGAGAAAGAAATAACCGCCGTACGCGAATAGACCTTGGAACCGTTCTCGCTTACAACTACCTCACACATGCAGAATGCGGGGTACTTGTCATCCCTGAGTTCGAGGCTCTTAAAGGTCAGTTTGACTTTGAATTTTCCATAGGTGGAAGCCAGGACCGGATTCGTATAATCGTAAGCTCTGAAAGGGAAAATTCCCCTCTTGTCTTCTTTGGCCTGATAGTATCCGAAGTGGACGATACCCTTCTGAACATTGGGTTCACTGCTGCTGTAAACGCCACCCGGAAGGATCCTGTCTATTGCGTGACCTGCCTTGTCACCCTGGACGGGATTGGCATGGGCATTATCATAATTTGCTTTTGACAAAGGAAGGCATGCATAGATAGCTTCGGCATAGTTGCTGTTTTTCTGGATGACCAGAACATTTCCCTCACCGTTAGTTGTCTTTCTTGCTGAGCCGTTTTCCAGGAGATCGCCGTCATCAGCATCAGATTCATTGAGCTTTGCGATCCATGCCGTAGTACTCTCATCTGTCTTGATGCCGTCGCACTCCTTGCGGATCGAATCAATAATGGCATCGCCGAGAAGCTGGGCTTGTGAGAGCTTCACTGTACCCAGATACATCTTGGATATCGGATTAAGAAGAGCAACACAAACGACTGCGAACATCGCAGTCATGGTCATTGCAACAATGAGTTCAACCAGTGTGATACCCTTACGTGATCTTCTATTCAGTTTTGCAATCATTCTAAACATAGTCTTAGCTCGGATCCGCATCGAAAACATAATAGAAAAATATGTTGGAATCGCCGCCGTCAGGAAGCTCCACGCTGTATCTTGTAAGCTTGAGCATCTTGTCGTCGCCGATCTCCAGTTTCAGCTTCTTGTCCGTTACATTATGGCTTGTTGCCTGATTGGCTTTTCCGGTTACCGTGTTCTGAAGTCTTCTCAGAGCATTATCGGAATCTCTTGTCCTGTCGATCGCATGATTCTCTGCAACCGCGGCATATCTCATTCCCTGCCCGAAAAGCGCAAGGACTATCGTCATAACTACAAAAGCAATAACGACCTCGACAATAGACTCGGCCTTATTTGCTATGAGTATCGCTTTTGTCTTACCTATGATCTTCACGGGAGATACTCCTTGGTATAAACATATTGGGCTTTGCCGACTTTGGCTGTTACGACCAGCCTTTTTACTTTTGATTTAACTTCAATCTTAGCCGTGACACTGGAATTCGGAAGATGTTCGAACCCGCTTTCGGAATAAAGGGTTGTATCTGAATTAATGCTGTCGAGATCAACGTTGCCGTCATTTATCAGAACATCTATTGAGGAACCGAGGCTTGCCGCGAGCTCATAAGCCTGATCCTGGTTGAGCTGTCTGTTGGCAGAAGCCATAAAAGATGTGGTGGCGATCCTCAAAACAATAACAGCCGTAAGGACGATGGTCGCAAGAATAGCTACAAGCACCAGGCTGGCGCCCTCATTGTCTCCGAGTATACGGGAGGTCCTTCTGAATATATTGTCGCGTCTCATCCGTTTCATAAAGTGTCCCTTTATACAAGCTGCCGGATCATGTTTTAATTATACACTTTAAATAAAGTAAGAAAAAGTATATGTCAAACCTTTTATGAAAGCGCCGGGCCCTTAAGAACCCGGCGCGAAATCACTATTCAGTTGCTAACGATTCAATCTACTTGATTAAGTAGTAACCTTTGAAGAAGACCAGCTCGGAGCTCCTGTAGTAGCATCAATGGTCAGTTCGTACTTATAACCGCTGATAGTTACTGAACCGCTCTTGATAATGTAATCTTTTCCATACGTGAACTTAAAGGCTGAAACTGCTGTATCGCTTACACCAGCGAGCTTAAGAACCTGTGCACCATAAGTGGCTGTGGTCTTTTCAAGATCAGTATCACCTGTAACTAATGTTGTATCCTTAGCATACTTCTCTGTGATAACTGCCTGAGCCGCACCATAAACGGTAGCTGCTGTCTGGTATTCCTTCTCTGCTCTTGCTCTGTCGATGTATCCAACGAGTGCAGGAACGAGCATTGCTGCGAGAACTGCGAGGATAACGAGGACTACGATGAGCTCTACTAATGTGAAACCCTTCTTTGTTGACTTACCTACTTTTTTCATGGCCGTGACCTCCTTTTGTTAATCACCCTTAGAGGGAGTTTGTTTTTGATTTGTCAAATACGCTTGACTTGCTTGATGGTCTTACTATAACCCATCGCAAAACAGACTTCAACACATTTTCGCCACAATTCATTTCCGGGTAACAATTTGTTTACCCGAAACCGCTAAACCCCTTGTTTGCAAACGGTTTGTGAACGGAAAGCTTATAAAAACGAGCGGAAAACCTCCATGAAAACGGTACCGAAAAGCTCCGAAAATGCGCATCCCAAGGCCAAATATGGCGCTAATTTGACCTTGCTTTTTGCACCCTTTTTCCTTGTTAACAATATTAACAATCCGTATATACCCGCGATACAAAATGCGATCACGGCGGCAATTATCGTCTTGTCTAGGCCCAAAAACAGGCCGGAAGCGGCCATCATCTTGATATCACCGCCTCCGAATCCGTTCTTGACAAGTATCGCTATTACAAGCATCGGAACGGATATGACGATCGAACCGGTAACGTGAGACACAATATTTTGAGTGGTTATACCGCCAATCACTATCCTGACAATACCCAGTATTGCAATAAGGATCGGAAGAAGATCCGGTACTATTCCCTTATTGTTATCGGCTGCCGCGCAGGCTGCGAGCAAGATCAGGAACAATGCAACCAGTATAGTTACCCATTCAAATCCGCAAACGATTATCGCGGATGCGACCGCCACAATGCTGAAAATATAAAACACGGGAGTGTTAACCGCTCCCATGTCTTTAATGAATTTATTTGTTTTCTTATTATTAGTCGTCATAATAAGCGACGCGCTCGAGTTCCTCCATGGTGGTGATACCCTGCTCTACAAGCCTTATGCATGCCTGCTTGAGAGTTACCATTCCCTGTTTCTCGATTGCGTATCTCTTCATCTCTTCGGCTGTGGCACCTAATGAGATCATCTTGCGCAATTCCTTATCGACAACAAGGACTTCATGGATGGCCGTACGTCCGAGGTATCCCGCGCCGTGACAGTGAACGCAGCCGACGGGCTTCTTAGCTGAGATCAGCTGACGGCCGACAAATTCTTTCTGCGCATCTGTAAGAGGCTCAACTCTCGCGCAGTGCGGACAGACTTTACGTACAAGTCTCTGAGCGACTACGCCTGCAAGGGCTGACGAGAGCAGATAGGGCTCAGAACCCATGTCGATAAGTCTTACGACCGTTGAAGCCGCATCGTTTGTATGAAGCGTTGAAAGAACGAGGTGGCCCGTAATAGCGGCTCTGATAGCTATCGTAGCCGTCTCGGCGTCACGGGTCTCACCTACCATGATGATATCCGGGTCCTGACGCATGAGAGCACGCAGGCCGATCTCAAAGGTAAGGCCTGCCTGCGGATGGACCTGAACCTGGTTAAGTCTCGGAAGGTTCTTCTCGACAGGGTCTTCGATCGTGCTGATGTTGACCTGCTTGTGTGAAAGAGATCCCAATGCCATGTAAAGCGTTGTGGACTTACCTGAACCCGTAGGACCTGTAATATAGATGAGTCCGTTAGGCATCTTGAGCATTTCGGTAAACTTCTCATAAGCATCCTGTGCCATACCGAACGTCTCGTTATGATCGATAGCAACCTCACTCATGATGAGACGCAGAACTACTTTTTCACCGAAAACGGTAGGAATGACGTTAACACGGACGTTAACGATCTGGCCCTGGATCCTTACTCTGAAGTGTCCGTCCTGAGGGATACGGCGCTCTGCGATATCCATGTCACCCATGATCTTGATTCTTGCGACAAGGGAATCCTGAACGTTCTTCTGGAGAGTAATGTAATCGAGGAGCGTACCGTCGATACGCATCCTGACCATAACGTTGCGCTCGAAAGGCTCGATATGGATATCGGAAGCGTTATCGGAGAATGCTTTGTCCAAAAGCGAGTTTACGAGGTCGATGATAGGAGCATCGTCTGCACCGGCGCTCGTATCAATAACGAGCTCGTCGATATCCAAGCCCGTGGCATTGATATTTGCGTTCTCGGCGGCTGTCTTAGCCTTGATCTCGGCGTACTGGTATTCGATGGAAGTCTTAAGTGGTTCGAGTTCTGCAAGAACGGTATCGACAGGAAGACCGATCGTCTGCCTGATATCCTCGATAGCATAAAGGTTAAGAGGGTCGTTGACCGCCAGGATGACCTGTCCGTCGTTGTTTGCGACCGGCATCATGATATACTGCTCGGCCATCTGCTTGGGGATGAGCCTTACGGCTTCAAGGTCGATCTTATATGTCGAGATGTCGATCAGAACGGTTCCGAGTCTGTCCGCAAGAGCCGTAAGGATCTGCTTCTCGGTTGCGTAGCCGAGATCTTGAAGAACCTCACCGACACGCTTGCCCTGTGACTCCTTCTGGATGGCAAGAGCCTCTTTGAGCTGAGCCTCGGTGATATAACCTGCCGTTACGAGCAGATCACCTATTCTGATTTTGCTGACTTGTTGGTTGTTATCCATACGTCATCCCTCTGATTTCTCAAAATGTGGTTTCTCGGTCATGAAGAAGTTCAGGTTAAGCTTCAGTTCCTTATAATCGGGATTCATAAGAGTCTTGTTGCCCTTCTCGTCTTCACTCCAGACCTCCTTGGCATCAGCCCAGGAGAAACCGGTGACTCTGATGGAAGGATTCTTCGTAATGTCATCGATCAGGGCCTGGCACTTATCCTGGGTTCCCTGGATAACGAGAGAGATCTTTGCACACTGGACTTCAGAAGGCTCTGTAGTCTTTACGCCTGCGACAGCCTGTGTGTAGTATGCCTGAAGCGACTTGACATCAAGTGCTGCCAGCGCGGACGGATCCTTAATGTTGACTGTGGTATCAACTTCAGTTTTCTCTTCCGAAGATGTGTCGGCAGTTTCAGGCTGCTTGATCTTTGAATAGATATACGGCACTTCAGCAACATAAGAGCCGTCTCTGATATCAACCGTGAAATCAACAGGAGTAAGTCCGAACCTTAAGATATAAGCGGTTCCCATCTTCTCTATCCGGGAGTTGTCCATGACATCGTAGAACTTCTTTGTGGAAGCGTCTATGTCAGTAACAGCTCTGTTGTACAGCACTTCGGCGGTACCGAGCTGCAGGCTCTTCATTCTGTATTCCTGCTTGGTTGCCTCTGCCGTCCTGATCTTGTCGTCCATCTCGAAAAACTTCATCGCGGCAGGTCTGATCATGTACCAGCAGAAAAGCAGTACAACTGCGAGATATAAAACAACTGCTATGGTCTTCTTGTCCTGCGGCTTAAGAGTAGAATCAAATTTCATATTATGCACCCTCCCCCGCATTCTCGGTATTTGTCTTGCGTGCGGCGAGTGAGCAGACTACGTTGATCTGCCAGCCGCTGTTGCCGTCTTTGTCATTAATGGCCTGATAGCCCGTGTAATCGACCTTCTCGAACTTGTCCATCTTCATGAGTTCGGCGATGAACTGGTTGATAAGCTCAACCTCCGTAGATTCGGCCATAATGCTGAATACGCCGGTAGCCGCATCGTAGGAATTGACGATCACTTTAACGTTAAACTTGTTTGCAGCCTGTCTGATTATGCTGTTTACCTCCGAATCTGGAATCGGATAAGAATCGAGATACAGGTGAAGCATATTGAGACCGCCCTGTCTGCCGCCTACTCCTGTGATGACACCGGTGATATCCTGATACCTAAGGACATCCGTAAGGATCTGCGGTTCTGAATTCTCCCTGTTCAGCTCGTTAAGCTGCTTTTGCTTCTGCATTACCAGTAACATCAGCGTTGCGTAGATGATAACGAGCAGGAGAAGGAATCCTGCGGAAGGAAGAATGACCCTAAGAGCATTCTGCTTCTTGATGAACTTGTCCGCGCTCTTCTTGTTGGCCGTCAGGATATCGAGCCTTGCGGAGCCTATTTTCGCAAGACCTGCAACAGGATATACGAAGTAAGGGAACTGCTTGGCGTTACTCTTGACCTTAACATAGCTCGGGCAGACGACTGCGGACAGCTTGATGTTGCTGTCGATATCGCCCATGTCTTCCGCAAGCCTTACTACCTGCTGCTCACCAAGTCCCGCGAACTGCAGCTCTTCGATCGCATCATCGAGCTTCTGGGCCGAAGCGAACTGACGGATCTCGGATACAGCGCCGAAGATCTCACGCGCGAATTCGGTTGAACCGGGCTGATTGAAGACTCTCTTTGTAGAGTGGTAATAATATAGACCCTTTGAGAAGAAGATCGTAACTAGCGATGTACCGTCAAGAATCATGTAAACAACGGTCTTGTTGCGTGTCATGCCCCTTAACAGGTTGATCGCAAGATTGACGCCGTCATGTATATCGACAAGCTTGATTCCTGCTTTCGCGAAGATATTCACATAAGTATCGATAAACTGGGCATCGGCAGTCTCGCCAATTACCTTCTGTGTCTTAAGCTTCGAATCCTTTCCGATCAGATACCATGCGGAAACCGGCTTGGTAAGCCTGCTGTCCTTGATCTCGCGCTGAACATACTCGGTCGTCTTCTTGTCCGGCATCAGCGGCATGTCGATGATGTTGGCACGGAGCTGCGGGCTGTTCAGGATGAGCTTAACATCACTCTTGGGTAGCTTGTTGAGCTTCCAGCATTCCTTAATGGCATTGACCAGAGCCGTCTCGTCCATGACAACACCGTTGAGGACTGCACCGCCCGGAACGCTCACAGAAACGAGGCGCTTGACGTTGATACCCTTGGAAGAGCCGCCTCCGACTACGATCTGAATGTTCGTATTAGATAAAAATACAGTAACAGACATAAGCTTTTCTTACCTTTCTTATACACCTGCACCTATTGTTGAATATGAATTATAGATAGGCTGGATTACCGCTATGATGACGAAGCCGACGATGGCCGCCATGATGACGATCATTACCGGTTCAATATACGAGGTCAGCTTGACGAGCGCCTGTCTTGAATAGAAGTCCAGATCGTTCGCAACGGATTCGAGCATCGGTGCGAGCATACCCGTCTCCTCACCGATCTTAATGGATGAAGGAAGCTTATAGACGAAGCCGTTAACGTTCCTTATCGCTTCAGAAACAGAGCTTCCGCCTGCGACTTTCCTCAAGACTTCATCGAACTGCGCTTCGATATAAGAGTTGCCTATCGTGCTTTTCGCGATATCGATGCAGTTGTAGATCGCGATACCGCCGGCATAAAGTGAGCTCAAGGTCCTTGCAAACCTTGCTGAATAGATGACCTTAGTAAGCTTGCCCCAGGGACCCTTTGTCTTGAACTTGTCGATCTGGTAACGGATGACAGGGATCCTGACGATCATCTTTCCAAAAATAACCACCAGCGCAGCCACGATCAGAATGACGTACCACTTGGTGGCGACGAAATCGGAAATTGCCATGAGTATTCTCGTAGGAAGAGGCAGTGAGGGCATTGCGTCGAAAAGCTCTTTGAACTGCGGAAGAACGTATCCGAAGAGTATCGCAACGACCGCAACGATCAGTACGGAAAGGATCTTCGGATATGTAAGAGAGCTCTTGACCTTCTGCTCAAGCTCATTCTCCTCTGTATAGTGGGCAGCCAGTCTTAACGCGGTATCGTCAAGATTACCCGTCTGCTCGGCTGATCTCATCATGAAGATGAACAGTGACGGGAAAGTGGGATCGAGTTCTTCCATAGCATTGGAAAGAGCCACGCCCTGAACGATCCTGTCTCTGACTTTCAGATAAACGTCACGCTCATATGTGTCGATAGACTCGTCATGAGCAATGATGTCGAGTGCCTTGATAAGACTTACGCCGGCTCTCGTAAGTGTTCCGAGCTGTCTTGCAAAGTCAGCGAGCTGGGCCTTTTTCAAAGGCTTCAGCGCTATACGCCTTACGACCGGAGTCGCCTCCAGAAGAGTAAGACCCTCGTCATGGAAGCGCTTCTGAAGCGCAGCACTGTCAGCCGCGTCCGTACGGCCTTTGACGATCTTGCCGCTCTGGTCTTGAGCACGATATTTGTATTCCGGCATACGTTCGTCCTTTCCCCTGATTATTCTGAATCGTAATTCAATACGTTAAATGAATATGTTACGTCCCAGTGGCCCATCATCTGGTTGATCCTGCCGTCCTCGCTTGTCTTGCCGGTATATTTGTCGGCGGTATAAGTGACGGTGTAGAACCCTTTCCTGTATTCAAACCTGAGGGGCTCATTGTCATTCTCATCCCAGGCATAAAGGAACACCTTGCCGTGACGTGTCGAGACGGCAGCAATGTCATCAGCTGCGCCTTCTTTAAGTCCGTCTATCTTGGAAGGATCATAGATGCAGGAATTCTGACCGTAATACTGGGTGCCTACGAACTTAAGGGCCGTTCTGATGTCCTTGGCTTCGCGGAAAGCAGTCCTAGCCCCGGCAGTAATGACCGTTGTGGTGATAAGAAATGCCGCAACGAGCGCTACCAGTACCAATTCGATAACATAACGTCTAAGCCAGTCGCCTATACGCCGTTTGTAGAATACGGTGCCTTCCTTACTTATGTTGTCCCTGTTTGAAGTGTTCGCCAAAACGCCCCTCCAAAACACCCTTATTGTTCTTTATTTGGACTTATCAAGTCCTTTTTAGATTTTAACACATTATCTGTAAATAATTCTTACCTTCTCTTTACGGTTCCGGATCTTGAGGTTCCGTCTCGATCGTTACGCTCTTGCCCTTCTTGAAAGGAATGATGCCGTCATCGTCGTTCACTTTGGACATGAATGTATTGCTGAAGTAGTTGGGATATATCTTCAGCTGAGCCTTGTCCGTATTAACGGACATGAAAGGCGTAATATCGATCGAATACTCAAAATACGGATCCTTCTTATTGGTTCCGGTGCTGTCATACTCGTCCGAGACATATGAGATCTTCAGTTTGATCGGCTTCATATGGCTGTTGATCGTCGAGTCTTCCGCGCCGTCATAGCCGTCGCTGCTTGTATCCTTGACATAAACCTGGGCATCGATCGTTATGTTCTTCTTCGTGATATCGTGGCTGACGGTATCCGAATATGCTACCGGATATGTCTCCGTCTCAACCGTAGCGCCCTGGTATGTTGAGCCTGCGGTCGAAAGCCCGGAGAAATCGACCGACTTCTTTGAGCCGCCTGCGGTATCTCCGTCTTTCAGGAAATCCTCATTTAAGATAAGGATCTTCTCAAAGTTTGATCCGTTATAAAGTGCGAAGCGGTAGTAAACGTCTTTTTTCGCTCCGATAAGGTTTTCCTTGTCATTGGTCGCTGCCCATGTAAGCCATGTATGAGTCTTCTCCTCGGCCTCTTCGCCTTCACCTTCGGTCACGGAAGTGAAATCGACGGCAAGCTTCTTAATCTTGATGCCTTCCTGAAGCTCAGGCAGATAGACTGTATCAACGGAAGTTCCCTTGTATCCTTCGCAATAACCGATGTAGCTCTTATTTCTTCTGTGAGTGTAGTCTCTGGTGGGAACAGTCGTCTCGGAACCTTCATACGCATCCGGTATACTGTCCCATCCCTTCTTGGCTCTGGAACTGTAGAAAACCGAGAGGCACTTTGCAGAGTAATGCTCCGTCTTGTACGCATCGGAAGACTTCTCGACATCAAACTCGATAGTTATGGTTCCCTGGAATATCGTGGCATCGTAGAAATAAGGCTGTACCAGACCTTTTACCGTCTTGCTCTCGGCAGTATTATGCTCATCCGGATTATATGTGAGGACAAAACGCATATGAACGGAAGAATTCGGTTTTGCCGTAGCGACATTAAACTCGTTATATGTCTTCCACACATAAGTCTCTTCAAGCTTGGTATTTGAAGACGGGTTGGCGGAAGTATACGGAAAAGAATATGCCTGCTTGCTGATGTTGTCCTCAACCCATTTGCTTATCTTACCGGATTTCTCCATCTGCTGAAGACCGCTCTGAACTGCATGGTAAATGGCTTCCGCATTGCTCTGGTTCTGATCGAAAGTGGATTTCTTGACATAACCGACAGCTGAGAAGATGCCGCCGGCAGCCAGTATCGCAAGGACAACGAGCACAACTATCATCTCGACAAGCGTGTAACCCTTGCCGCACTTACGCATCGAAGATCGTTTACTGATCATTTTTCCGGCCATTTTACTTTGTCCCCTCTTCACCTCTAACAAGCTCAGAAGCATGCAAAATGTTTATTTTTCCTTACATATTATTCTAGGATTTAGGAATAATATAGTCAAATTACCTTTTTGTTAAACAAATAAACTAATTGCAAACAAACTCCCGCAAAACTATTAACACCCGGTGTAACAATGTTACACTGCCCTGTTTTTCTCATATTTTGCGAAATCTTTTGTAAAAGATAATTTATTACTGTATTATTGTTGCATGGAATAGCCGTTTCCAGGGTAAACGGTTTTCAAAAGGAAAAGGATAGATTAGCAAGGAGGATCACTATGGTAATTTGTAAACAATGCGGTGCGCCTATGGGCGACAACGCTCTTTCATGCGGAAAATGCGGAGCGGGTGTGGAAAATGCCCCTGAATTAATCAAGCAGGGATTGATCAAGGATCTGGAGAGATTCAAGAAATTATTGGGAGATGCGTCAGAACTCAGTTCCCAAATAAGACCTCAGTCTGATTTCCCCTCAGCACCTGCGAGCGGCTTACGGAAAAGGACTCTTATGAAATACCTTTGGCCTTATCTGGTCGCAGGAATCGGCGCAGCTACCGTCTTATACATAATAATTGTTGTCATGACATTACAGTCTGCCGTGAGTTCCGGATACTACAATTCTTCCAGATACAGCAGAGCGGATCTTGAATCAAGCTTGGCAGGCGGCGTATACGGCGGTTATATCTTAGCTGCTCTGGTCGGTGTGGCAATTATCGGCATCGGAATCTTCATCGCCAAGAAAAAGCGTGCCTCTTTCAACAACAACGTTGATTACATGATCAGAGAGGTGAACGAGAAGTACAATCAGGGCGTTAAGAACCTCCAGATGAGAGAGCAGCTGAATAAAAAGCTCAGAGAGATGCAAAAGTACGAGTCCCTTGTACCCGAGGAATACCAGCGATGCGACAAGCTCGGTGAGATCATCGACCTGCTCAAATCAGATAAGGCTCAGACAGTCGAAGAAGCGATCGCACAATTGGGTTAAGGAAGTCTACTCACAAAATCCAAAAACAAAAAGAGGTTGCCGCATGGCAACCTCTATTATTTGAATTAAACCCTTATCAGTCCGTCGGGCCCGGATCGTTATTGGAAAGATCGCGGTTAGCGGCTTCTGCCGGCCATGTGGGCGCGCTCTCCTCAGCTGCAGGTGCCTCGGGTTCAGCTTCAGCCGGAGCTTCAACAGCAGGCGCCTCAGCGGAAGGCTCTTCAATTGCCACAGGCTTCTCGATCTCGGAAAGCTCGTCAGGGAATACCTTTGACAGGTCACCGTCGTTAATATAGATCTTCTCGAAATCAGGTCCGTCAACGGTGAGCTTCTTCTTAAGTCTCTTGGCAAGACCTTCGACAACAGCCTGCTTCTCGATAAGAATGCGCTTAGCTTCTGCGTAGCACTCGTCGATAATCGCCTTGATTTCAGCATCGATAGCGGCAGCGGTCTGCTCGGAATAGCTCTGGACCTGACCCATTGAGTATCCGAGGAAGACTTCCTCGTTCTCGTCGCCGAACACCATGTTGCGGAACTTCTTGGAAAGACCGTAACGCTTGATCATATTCTTGGCGATGTCATTACAGTGCCTTAAGTCTGAAGACGCGCCGGTCGATACTTCGCCGAGGAAGATCTCCTCTGCGGCACGGCCGCCAAGGCTCATCTTGATGGTATCAAGAAGCATCTTCTCAGTATAGAAATCAGTATCCTCGATCGGCTTGTATGCCGTATATCCGCCGGCCTGGCCTGCAGGAATAATGGTTACACGGTCAACCTTCTCGAAATCAGAAGTAGCGCGGAGAACGACCGCGTGGCCTGCTTCGTGATATGCGGTAAGATTCTTGACCTTGTCGGTAAGCTTCTTTGAATTCTTCTGAGGTCCCATCTGGACACGGAACATAGCGTCCGTGACCTCGAGCATGGAGATCTCTTTCTTGTTGTGACGTGCGGTCATGAGGGCTGCCTCATTGAGCAGGTTCTCAAGATCGGCACCCGTGAATCCGACTGTGGAAAGAGCTACTTCCCTGAGGCTTACGTCCTTGGCAAGGGGCTTATTCTTTGCGTGGATCTTGAGGATGGCCTCACGCTCGTCGGCATCAGGCATGTTGACCATGATGCGGCGGTCAAATCTTCCGGGTCTCAGAAGTGCCGGGTCAAGAACGTCAACACGGTTGGTAGCAGCCATGACAATGATGTTCGAATTAACGTCAAAACCGTCCATCTCAACGAGGATCTGGTTTAAGGTCTGCTCACGCTCATCCTGTCCGCCGCCCAAGCCTGCGCCTCTCTTGCGGCCTACGGCATCGATCTCATCGATGAAGACTACGGAAGGAGCTTCTCTCTTAGCATCAGCGAAAAGCGATCTGACACGGGAAGCGCCTACTCCGACCAGCATTTCAACGAAGTCGGAACCGGAGATGTAGAAGAACTTAACTCCCGCCTCGCCTGCTACTGCACGCGCAAGAAGGGTCTTACCGGTACCGGGAGCACCATAGAGCAGAACGCCCTTGGGGATCTTTGCACCGAGCTGCTGATATTTCTTGGGGTTCTTGAGGAAGTCTACGATCTCTGAGAGCTCTTCCTTCTCTTCAACGGAACCTGCAACATCCGAGAACTTGACCTTGATCTTATTCGGATCGGAGACTCTCGCCCTGTTGTTGCCGAAGCTGAATACGCTGCTTCCTTCCCTGCTCTGTCTGCTGATATTTACGAAAAGTACGATTATGATGATCGCTGCCAGAAGGAGGCTTCCGATGTTCAGAACGATCGACCAGTCAAAAGGTTCCGTGTAGTTGTAATCTTTGATCTTGCCGTTGGCTTTCGCAGTCTGGAGCTTTGCGATAAGGTCATCCACATACTCGTAAGGGATCGACTGCGAGATCTCGGAGAGCTGACCCTGTTCATCCTTATATCTGACGGTTACTACCGTGCCCTTGACTTCAACGAGCTCGACCTCTTTGCCGGTGTTATCGATATAACCCAGCACGTCAGAAAGCTTTGCCTGCTCTTTCTTACCGTAGTTGCCGCCGAATACCATCGTCGAAAAGACGACGAGCATCACCAGCATGATCAGATAGAAAAACAGCCCTCCAAACCGCGGCCTGCTGTTTCCTTCACCTTTTTCCGACATTATTTACCTATACCTTTCTGACGATTCTCACGTCATCAAAATTTCTGTATTCTCCGTCGAGATCGAGGCCGTAGCCTACGATGAACTCGTCCGGAACCGTAAGCCCGTTGTAATCGGGCACGAAGCTGTTAACTCTTCTTGCAGGCTTGTCGAAAGCCGTGCAGACCTTGAGCGAGGCCGGGTTCCTGTTCGCAAGCATTTCCATGAGAAGTGCGAGCGTTCTTCCCGTATCGACGATATCCTCAACGATCAGGACGTCCTTACCTTCTATGTCGTAGCTCATGTCCTTCTTGATCTTAAGGACTCCGGTGGAGAGCTCTCCGACGTAGCTCGAGACCTGCATGAAGTCGACGGTCACGGGCATCGTAAGGCGCCTTACCAGGTCTGACGTAAATATGAAGGCACCTGTCAGAATACCTACGACAATGAGGTGCTTGCCCTCATAGTCACGGTTAAGCTGATCAGCAAGGCGATCAAGCATTTCCTCGATCTGTTCGTGCGTTACCAGAACCCTCGATGTGTCAATTGCCATCCTGACGCCTCTCCAAAGTAATTCTCAGTATGCCTTCGGTCTTTGTCCCTGAAGACTGTCCGTACCGTTCCCTGCTCAGTTCGCTCGTGAAGCCCTTAGCGTGTCCCACGCCCGGGATCCACAGGATCTTGTCCTCATCTTCTCGAGCCGCGAAAAGGATCCCCTCCCTGGCGCCTTCCGGAACTTTTATATCCGTAAACAGCCTGGTGACCTTTTTCGAGCCGGCCGCGCCTGCCTTCCGGAATACCCGGTTCTTGGGATCAGCCGCCAGATTGACCAGACGGAGCTTGCCGTCTTTTGCCAGTTCAATCGGACAAAACCACGAAAAGTTATTATACTCCAGATTACCCTTATTCTCAAATAAATATATATAAATATATAGGTCAGTGTTCGGGATTTTTACGGCAATCGTACCGTCTTCGCCGGAACGTTTAGGGACGGGAATCTCCACTGATACCGGCATGACCGACACCGCAAGACCCATGTCAGAAGCGATTGCCCCGGCGCAGTCAGATGCTTTCTCATCTTTGCTGAAGCAGAAATAGTTGCCGAACCTGTATGCTTTGCGCGAAAAAGGCATCGGCAAAAGCACTTCGCCGCTGACAGAATTCTTTGAAATAAGATTTGCGCACTGCTTTAAGTTCAGGGCTTCGAAATCAGTAAGGTTGCCGAAAGTATCGAGCCAGAGCTTTCTGATAACCCTCGAGCTCATGGCGGGAGCAAGGGCTCTCGCCTTTTTGCAGTCAAGCGCACTGATCTTGTCCTTCTCATTTCCGCCAAGCATGACAAGGCAGCTTTCATAGGCTTTTCCCGCTTCTTCAGCGAGATATTCCAGGTCCTCTTCGATGAGCGAATATGTCCTGTTAAGCGAATTGGAAGGACTTACGCCGGTCCTCTTCTCCACCTCGGGAAGCAGGACGTTGCGCCACACATTACGGGTTCCGTCAGTCTCCATGTTGGTCATGTCGACCGCATAGATAATCTTCTCTTCACCGAGCATTCCGACAAGCTCGCTCTTGTAGCAGCAAAGCAGCGGCCTGATTACGTTTCCGGTCCTTGCACGGGGCGTAACGAGGCCTTCTAATCCCGCACCGCGGAAAAGGTTCATCATCATGGTCTCGGCAACGTCATTCTTGTGATGGGCAACCGCGATCCTTATTTCCATGAATCCTTCGGATTCCTTGAGATCCTGCGCATATGTGTCGAAAGCCTCATATCTGAGCATCCTGCCGGCGGTTTCTTCGGAAAGCCTGTTCTCTTCGGCATATCTTGAGACATCGAATTCCACGATCCTGAGCGGAACGTTCAGAGACTCACAGAAAGCCTTTGTAAGCTCGGCATCTCTGTCGCAGTCGCAGGGCCTCAAGTTGTGATTGATATGGATAGCGTAAAGCTTGACCGGCTTGCCTGATTCCTTGATGATATCAGACAGCAAAAGAACGAGTGCGACCGAATCAGGTCCGCCTGAGCATGCCGCGATGACCGCATCACATTCAAGGAGCGCCTTCTCACGGCAGAAGCCGCCGACCCTTTGGGCAAGCTCCTGTCTCAGATTGGTTCCCCCGTTATTCATTTGAATCAGAAACCTTCCTGGAAATCGTCGTGCGCGTTGGCGAAAAACGGATCATCGCCATCGCCCGGTGGCGGTACATCGGCATCATCAGGCCTGTTGTCCATCTCGTCTTCAAAGTCGTAGCTCGAAGACGCGCTGTCAGCAGACTGCGTCCTTGTGTAAGGGCTGTCGCTCTCTTCGGGATCGTGGCTGTTCTTATCGAACTCGTAGAACAGGGTCTTTCTTGCGATCCAGCAGACCTTGTCCCTGCCGGTCCTGCCCTGACGGTTCTTGGACAGATATATATATGCATCCTTTACGACGTTGTCATTGTCGACATCCTGAGGCTTTGGTGCAGAATCGCCTTCGCCGTTCTGGGGTGCGACATCATCATTCTTTTTGTAGTAATCCGGACGGTCAATGAACATGACGGTATCGGCGTCCTGCTCGATCGCACCGGAGTCACGGAGGTCAGAGAGCTGCGGAGTGTGGTCGTCTCTCTGTGCCGCGCCTCTCGAGAGCTGCGAGAGCGCGATAATAGGCAATCCGAAATCCTTGGCAAGTATCTTGAGGGCTCTCGAGATCTGCGTAACTTCCTCGTTGCGCGACTTGTTGCCGATGCCCGGCATGCTCATGAGCTGCAGATAGTCAACGATTACGAGCGCGGGCTTGGATTCCGGCTTCGCCGCGAGTTCGGTCAGCTTGGACTTCATCGTCGCGGGATTGGTATCCGAATTGTCATCGATATATACCGGGAAGTCAGAAAGCTTCACGACGGCATTGTTGATCTCCCTCTTATCGTCGGAAGTCATCTTACGTGAATAAAGAATCTTCGTAAGCGGTCTGTTCATGCTTGAAGACATAAATCTCTTCGCTATCTCGTTCTTCGACATCTCGAGGGAGAAGATAGCTACGGGCTTGTTAGTGGCAGCTACATTTGCCGCCATGTTGATTGCAAGCGCTGACTTACCCATACTCGGACGCGCCGCCAGAATGTTGAGCGAACCGGGCTTGAGTCCGCCGGAAAGCATCTCGTCTAACCTCGGGAAGCCGAGCTTAACGAGCTTGCTCTCGTTGCCGGGCTTGAGTTCTTCGCTCATCTCGACCATGGTGGACTTGAGTATCTCGGAAAGGACCTCGAATCCCTTGGTCTCACCGGTACTCTTAAGCATCGAGATCGCGGATACGGCATAATCAACGACTTCGGAAGTCCTCTTCTCGCCGCTGACGGCCATGCCCCTGACTTTATCGAGTTCTTTTATGAGTTTGTTCTTATCGCTTCTCTCCCGGATCGCAGTGATGTATGCGCCCATGCGGGAATTGGTGGACATAGTCTCACCGATCTTATAGATGTAACGGAGTCCGCCTGCTCTCTCCAGCTCACCGCGGCGCTCGAGCTCGTTCGTGACAGTAAACCTGTCAATGCTGGAGTTGTTGAGGAACATATCGATTATGGTACCGTAAATGAGCGCATTACGGGGATCCGTGAAGTCTTCCTTCACGATCTTGTTCTCAACCGCCTCGAGCATAGCCTTGTCCTTGCGCATGCACAATGACAAAAGCGCCATCTCGATCTCTACGGGATCCTCCTGGGGAACACCCTGCGGATCTATAAGATTATCCATGTATCCGGGATCTTCGTTCATTATTATCAGCTCCGGTCAGTAACGACTTCGACGTTGATGTCAGCTGAGACCTTGGGGTGCAGCTTGATGCGTACGGAAAAAACACCGGTATTCTTGATGGGGTTGTTGATGACAACCTTCTTCTTCTCGATCTCAAAACCTGCTGCCTTGAGCGTATCAGCGATATCGGAAGCGGTTACGGCTCCGTAAAGCCTTCCGTCAGCGCCGCCTCTGGCCTTGACCTCAAAGGTCTTGCCCTCGATGGTCTTCTTTGTCTCCTGGGCGTCAGCGAGCGCACGTCTCTCGTGCTCAGCCTTGGCACCGGCCTGGACCTTGACCTCGTTGAGGCCTGCGGCAGTCATCTCCTTGGCAAGTCCCTGCTTGAAAAGAAAATTCCTTGCATATCCGTCGCTGGCATTGACCACTTCACCGGCCTTGCCGAGATTCTTTACGTCTGAAAGAAGTATGACCTTCATAAGCAATCTCCTGAATGTTAGTTACTCGAAAAAAATCGGGCATCACCAGAACATATTATAAGCTATGGGAAGCAAATATGTGCCGGATGATGCCCGATTGTCCTTAAAATTTTCATTGAACCTTATCGGTCACCGCTGCCCTTGGCACGTGCCCGACACGTTCAAACGAGAGGGCCGCGATTACTGCGCTGTGTAAGGAAGCAGCGCGATCTGGCGCGCACGCTTGATTGCTGTTGTCAGCTCACGCTGATGAATAGCGCATGTGCCGGTCATTCTCTTAGGGAGAATCTTGCCGTTCTCGGAGATATACTTCTTGAGGAGTACATCATCCATGAAATCAATGCTCTCAACCTTATTAGCGCAGAACGTGCAGACCTTCCTGCGTGTACGTCTCTGCCTCATTCCGCCGGCAAAATCCTTACCGCCGGCCTTAGGTGCTCTGTTTTCTGCCATTTTCTGTGATCTCCTTCACAAATTAAATCTCAAACGGAAGATCTACCTGATCACCAGGACCGAAACCGGGGTCTCCGCTGGGCTCGATCTGAGTCTTGGGAGCCAGGGGCGCATCTGATGCCGCGGAACCTGCCGGAGGAGGTGCAAATGACGTAGCCGGTCTTGCTGCCGGTGCCTCGTGATATGCGGGCTCTCCACCCTGCTGTCCGTTAGCCGATTCTACGAACTCAGCCTCATCTACCACGACTTCCGTGATATAGCGCTTCTGTCCGTTCTGATCGTCGTAAGTACGGGTCTGGATGCTTCCTACGAGTCCGATTCTGCTTCCCTTGCGGAAATACTTCTGAATGAAGGCAGCTGTCTGTCTCCATGCAACGCAGCTGATGAAATCAGCCTGTCTCTGGCCGTTGCTGTCCTTGAAGCGGCGGTCAACCGCCACCGTGAAGTTGCAGAACTGGGTCTGGTTTGAAGTAAGCTTTACTTCGGGATCTTTGGTAAGTCTTCCTACCAACTCTACTTTGTTCATCTGTCTTGCCTTTCTCTGCTACGCGCAGTGATTACTCACCGACGCTGACAATGAGAAAACGAAGTACGCCGTCTGTGATCTTGAGAACACGCTCAAGTTCCTTAGGGAAATCGCTCTCGGCAGAAAAATATGCTTGAACATAGCAGCCGCTCTT
>JAEEGL017006423.1_pt1 | contig 22220 bp, 22 predicted proteins | sample 9134231 | NCBI WGS metagenome assembly JAEEGL01 (sample SAMN16246548, study PRJNA631951) | gut metagenome | biome: gut microbiome; feature: rumen; material: fiber-attached | host: Bos | place: Iran: Karaj | collected 2018-10 | reverse complement strand
TATAGATAATTATGTCAAAATGTTTTATATATTTTTTATATATGTATATTATAACATATAAATGCTGCAATAGCAATATTTAATATAAAATCAATTTAAATTTTTATTACCGGACAGGCTGATTTATAACACGATGTTTTATTACGTTTTTTAATGCTGATTTGTTCATAATATATTGCTTGAATAATCATAGATCTAATGATATAATATACTTGTTTAAATGAATATCATAAGCAACAAAAATCTACAAGGGGGCTTTTATCATGAAAAGTAAAAAAATATCATTAAGCATTGCTGCTTTTATGACCGCATTCTCTATTTCAGGTACGGTTATTCCGAATAGCTTCATCTCTCCTGTCGCTCCTATAATAGCAGCAGCTGACTCAGAATACACATATGGCTCAACAGATATGTTCAATTATCAGAAGTATTCGGATCATATCGTTATATCAAGCTGCAAATCAATGGATATGACATCAGTTGAGATACCTGATAAAATTGAAAATCTACCTGTTACTGAAATTGGAATGTATGCTTTTCAGTTAAATTCAACGAAAAGTCTGAAGCTTCCTGATACTCTCACCGTAATAAACTCCTATGCGTTTGGTATGTGTAAAAACCTTACAACCTTAACAATTCCTGACAGCGTTGTAAAAATAGGAATGCACGCATTTGAAGAGTGTCCTGCTCTTGAAACAATTAATTTCCCCGATCATCTGGTAGAAACAGGCGATTATACATTTGATAATACTCCATGGCTCAATGCACAGCGTAAGAAAGATCCGCTTGTAATAGTTAACGGAGGTCTCATAGACGGCAGGACCTGCAAGGGAGATGTGGTCGTACCTTCAAGTGTCAAGTATATTGCATCAGGTGCATTTGCAAAGAATACAGAAATAACTTCAGCAGTAATACCTGCAAGTGTAAGTGCGATACCTGATAATCTCTTCTGGTACTGTTCAAGCCTTACCTCTGCCGAGCTTAAAGGTGCCGAGACACTTGGTTTTGGTGTTTTCGGAGCTTGTAACAAGCTTACTGATCTAAAAATATCAGGCAAATTGAAAAAAATTGACGGATATACCTTTACTGATAATACAGCTGCTGCAACAATAACATTCTATGGAAGCGAAGCTGCATGGAAAAGTGTAGAAAAGCCTGAAAACGATGCTTTCCTGCAAAGAGCAAAGTACATATTTGATGAGAGCCATACCGAACCCAGTGAAGGGCTCAGAGGTGATGCCAACTGTGACGGTCAGGTAGATATGTCGGACGTTGTTCTTATCATGCAGGCTCTTGCAAATCCTAATAAGTATGGATTAGGAGGTACAGCAGAGAGTCATCTTACCGAACAGGGTAAAGCAAACGGCGATATGAACGGTGACGGTCTTACTGTAGGTGACGCGCAGGCTATACAGAAAGTGCTGTTAGGACTGGGCATATCGTAAATTGTCAAGTTAGGGATATTTCTGTATCCAGACGAACTTCGATCGTGTATATACAGTGAGAAAATTATAAATTTTCAGTTTTATATGCTTTTATCTATGCCTATATTTCGAGAAACTATCGAAATATAGGCATATTTTATAATTAAAGGACGGCGTGGAGCCGTCCTTATAGGTCTTTGATATATCTATTCTTTTAAGAATCTTTTGAAAAAAGTACCTCCTCAAAACACTTAGCTTTTCTGTTATTATATATATAAAGAAATCGGTCAATCCATTTTAATAATGACACCGAGAGTTCCAATACACCCTCATACATTGAGTGCTCTGGAATGGCTGTCCCACAACTTGCGTTTTCATTCGGAATCGGCTTCTTTTACGGGATATTTGTCATTGATGTGGTCTATTCAGGACACGTTATGAATTACATAAGCGAATTTGACGATAAAAACAAGATCGTAATACGTCTGGAATCCCTGAAAAAATATATATGAGGGCTTCAAGCATCGCAGACCTCGCTTTCTCCTTTCTTTGAAGCCGGAAAAGCCGCTTTCGTAGATACTGGAGCAGTATAAAAACAAGCTGGCGTTCAGCAAAAAAATAATAGCAATTGAAAGCCATTGCTTTTCAATTACTATCAGATATTTATTATATATAACGGGCGCATATTGAAAGTCCGTTGAGCCTCCTCGTTTCTGTCTTTTAAATTTCCCAAGACAGTAATTATTTATTATCCTAAAGATATTATGGCTCACGGACTTTCAATATGCGCTTAGTTTTTATAGTTTCAGATCCTGTATTCAGCTCCGCTTGTTTTTGCACCAGAAATGCCACTTCGGAGCAGGAGGCATAGGTTCATGCTTGATAAGTGCTCTTATTACTCTGCGGTGAGTAAAGCAGCAGCATAAGCACACTGCACAGATAACTAATAAAATGATGATACCTTTCATAGTTTTTCCTCCTTTTTTATCCGTTAAGTATCTGCTGGACCAGTTCACGCTTCTCATAGAGGATACAGCCTCCTTCATGGTCTTCCAGCAGATAGCCTTCATCTCTCAGCTTTATGAACAGCGGCGAATTCATCGCGTCTTTCAGGGAGCTGTCTCTTACGTTGATGTCTGAATATGGTGAGAACGGACATGGTTCTGCACCTCCGTGGGAATTGATATGGAAGAAGCCTCTGCCTGCGGCAACGCAGCCGCCTGAGCTTTTCTCGTCACCGGGGAACGATATGTAGACCATTTCGGGGCGTGTTTTCCTCAGCCTTATTATCTCATTCTGCATAAATTCACGCTCTGTATCTGTGGGAGCAAGCTCGCGGCTCTCCTCAGTCACAGGGACATACTCCACGAATATGACCACCTTACAGCCTTTATCCGCAAGGCTGTCCAGAAATGCCTGAGAGGTAACTTCCTTGTAATTCCTTGTAGTCACTGTCACGGACGCACCGAATATGAGTCCGCGCTTTTTTATTTCGTCCATATTGGCGATGAGCTTGTCGTAAATGCCTGCGCCGCGCCTTTCGTCTGTCAGTTCACGGCTGCCCTCGATACTCATAACGGGTATGAGATTGCGGCATTTGTCGAACAGCTCCAAGTATCTATCATCAAGATATGTGCCGTTTGTAAATATTGGAAACAGAATATTCTGCTCCTTTCCTGCCGCTTCGATAACGCCTCGTCTCAGCATAGGCTCTCCCCCTGCAAGGAGGATAAAGCTGATACCAAGCTCATCGGCTTCATTGAACACGTTCTGCCACTCCTCATCGGTGAGCTGCCTTACAGGTTCGGAATCGACTGTTGCGTGATTGCAGCGTGAGTAACAGCCTACACAGTGAAGATTGCACTTGCTTGTGATACTTGCAATAAGGAACGGAGGTATATGTTCTCCTTTGTCCTCGGCTTTGCGGCGCTTTTTTGAAGCTGTACGACTGGCGGCGGCAAATCTAAGCATAAATGCGCTTTCTTTCGGGTTTTTAAGTGTGGCTTTAACAGCTTCGGACACTATACGCTCTACGCCCTCAGTGAGATATTCCTGAAGATCAAATTTTTCGCCCATAATATCACCTCAACAATTCTTCTACAGCCTTTCTTACCTCTTTCATATCAGCAGTAGGCTCGAATCTTGCAATAACTTTGCCTGTTCGGTCTATGAGAAACTTTGTGAAGTTCCATTTTATATACGCTTTATCTCCGAATTTCTTGTTATTCAGTGCTGTGAACTTACTGAGTGCGGCATTTTTCAGTCCCTTGCCGAAGCCTTCAAAAGGCTTCTCCGAAGCAAGATACGCAAAGAGCGGATCTGCGTTTTCGCCGTTAACGTCTATTTTCGCAAACTGCGGGAACTCAGTACCGAATTTCAGCTTGCAGAAAGACTGTATCTCGTCGGCACTTCCCGGAGCCTGATTTGCAAACTGATTGCATGGGAAGTCAAGTATCTCGAAGCCCTTATCACGGAGGTCACGGTACATAGCTTCAAGAGGCTCATAGTGGGGCGTAAAGCCACAGCCTGTGGCAGTATTGACTATCAGCAGTACATTTCCGCTGTAATCGCTGAGTTTTACGTCATTTCCAATGCGGTCTTTAACTGTAAAATCGTACACTGTTTTCATAATTGGGGCTCCTTTCAAATTATCGAAGTTCATCACTGTTTGTACCAAGTAATTCATAAAGCAGAGAATAGAGCTGCTTTGCCTTTTCGGGAGCGAGCTTAACGCACTGCCCGACCTTAAAGGGGATATCCTTTGCCTTTTCCTGTAGCGCCTTGCCCTGCTCTGTCAGATAAATGAGAACTGCACGTTCATCGGCAGTACTGTGCTGCTTTTCAATATATCCGAGAGTTTTCATCTTTTTCAGCAGCGGCGAAAGTGTTCCGCTGTCCAGCATAAGCTTTTTGCATATCTCACCCACTGTAACGCCGTCCTTTTCCCAGAGGACCAGCAGTACGATATACTGAGTGTAGGTGAGATCAAGCTCTTTCAGATAAGGAGTGTACGCTCCTGTCACAGCCCTTGCCGCCGCGTACAGCGGAAAACACAGCTGATTTTCGAGTTTCATTGCTTCCTTGTAGTCGTATCCCATTATATCACTCCCTTATATGTATTGTTTGCAATTATATTGTATCAAATATATTTCTGCTTGTCAAGTACTTTTTGCAATTTTTGATATTTAATTATAAAACATAAAGGACATAAATTGCTTCGCTTTCTGATGTATCTGTAAAAAGTATGGCTCATGTCTGACTGTGTATCAGGTAAAGGGAAAACATACAGTCAAAACAATGATCTTATTTACAATAAGTATGTATTTTAACGGGTTTTATTACTTATTGAAATGACGGGATTATACACCTTTACCAAAAATGCTCCTGAATTATTAGCTATTGAAAATGCACAAAACACATTGAATTACAATGTTGAATATGCTATAATAAGTTTATCATTAAATACAGAGAGGGGTATTTTTATGAAATTTTTTAAAAAAATAGGGAGCTTTGTTACTGCATTGCTGCTGGTCGCTATGCCTTGTGCGACACAACTTGCATCAGCGGCGCAGAGTACGGACGGACTGTGCATAAACGAGGTCTGTACACAGAATAAGAGCAGCTTCAAGGAAAGTCTCGGCAGAGCATCGGACTGGATAGAGCTTTATAACGGCAGCAGTACGGATATTGATCTGTCGGGCTTCGGACTTTCTGACAACGCAGACGCTCCGCTCAAATACGTTTTTCCGTCAGGCACTGTGATAAAAAAAGGTGCTTATCTCCTTGTTATTGCAAATAAAAATGCAGATGGCATGACCGAGCTGAATACGGGCTTTGGTCTCAGCAAATCAGGGGAAACGCTCGTACTTTCAGCTCCCGACGGTAGTGTGGTGCAGAAGCTTGTTGTTCCTGCCCTTGCTGAGGACGAAACATACGGCTGTTCACCTGATGGAAGCGGCAGCTATTCGGTAATGGCTGCGACTCCTGCTTCCGCTAACCGCTCTGCGGTTGCCGAGCCTGTTTTTTCGCTTGAATCGGGATTTTACAGTGTGAATGATGTAAATGAACTCACTATCTCCTCGTCCGAGGCTGTCTATTACACTCTTGATGGTTCTGACCCCACAACTTCTTCTACGGCAAAGCTGTACAGCGGTGCGATACCTATGTATGACAGGAGTGCTGACGATAACGTGTACAGCAAATATCAGCATACGGACAACAGTCCTTATTCCATAACCTTGAAGCAGAGGTACGACGCAAATCCCGAGAAGTTCGACAAGGCGACTATAGTAAGGGCAGTCTCAAAGTCAGCTGACGGTACTTTCAGCCGTATTGCCACAAAAACGTTTTTTGTAATGAGCGATGATAAGCTCGCGTATTATTCGGGTATTCCTGTAGTTTCCCTTGTTACAGACCCCGACAACCTTTTTGACAAGGATAAAGGCATATATGTTGCAGGTCAGCAGTATCTTGACTGGAAGAACAGTCCACAGTATGACCGCGGAAAGAGCGAATGGGATACGGATAATATTGCGAATTTCTTTTCAAAGGGAAAGGAATGGGAGCGGGAAGCTGATATTACATATTTTAAGAATGGAGACCTTGGCTTTACACAGAAAATGGGAATACGCATTAAAGGTGCTTCCACAAGGAACAGTCAGACAAAGAGCTTCAATGTTTATGCAAGGAGCGAATACGGTGATTCAAAGCTTGATCACAAGCTGATAGATGATAATTATTCAGCCATTGACGGCAAGACCATCAAGCGCTATGATTCTTTCAGCCTCAGAGCAGTCAGCTGGGCAGACAGAATGAGGGAGCGTGTGGTGCATTCATCTCTCCGCGACCTGCCTGCACTTGCTACCTATGACAGTGACAGATGTATGCTGTTCATTGACGGTGAGCTCTGGGGAATGTATGAGATAATGGAAAAGTCATCGGACTACTATATACAGACAAACTACGGTATTCCGTCTGAAAATGTGGTCATGATAAAGAACGGCGAAGTAGAGGAGGGCACAGACAAAGACCTTGATGAGCTTGAACTGCTTGGTGAGTTCTGTCAGAAGCACATCATGTCATCTCCCGAGAACTATAACTATGTGGCTTCAAAAATAGATATCGAGAGTTTGATAGACTGTTACTGTGCGGGACTCTATCTCGGTACATGGGACTGGCCGAACTACAACTATCTTATGTGGAAAAACAGCGGCGAAGCAATAGAAGGCAATCCCTACAGCGACGGAAAATGGCGGTGCGGCTCATTTGACTTTGACTATTCCGTAGGACTGACCTATCAGAGCTTTGGCGGAGTTGAGGGCTATCAGTACGACAGCTTCCGCAAAATGGACGGTGCCAAAGAGGATATCCCTACATCTATATTTATGGGACTCCTGCAAAATCCTGACTTCAAACAGCAGTTTGCAGACAAGTTTTATTCCTATGCCTATTCTGTATTTGAGCCCTCAAAGATGATAGCAGAGCTTGATGACGAGGAAAACAGGTATATGGACTATATGACCTTGACCGCATGGCGCTGGAACAGCGGCAGACCACGTTCGGACTACAGCAGTTATCTTGCAGAGCAGAAAAGCTACTATCACAAAGAAATGGAGAAAATGCGGACTTTCTTCAACAGACGTGCTGAGTATGCCATTGAGGATATGCAGAATTACCTCGGGATCTCAAAAGACAGCGCGACTGTTACCGTAACAAGACAGGGAATGGGTGAGCTTTCCGTCGAAAACGCAGATACTGCATTTTCGGGTAATGTCTGGACGGGCTCATTTGAGAGCGGCAAAAAGGTAACTATCACGGCAAAGCCTGCCGAGGGATATGTTTTTGCAGGCTGGTCGGGAGCTGTAAGCTCTGATTCCGAGACCATAACAGTTACCGCTGATAAGGCAGTCTCGCTGATATGTACTTTCAGAAAAGCCGAGTATGAACAGGGGGATTTGAACATGGACGGAACGGTTAATGCAGCCGATCTGCTCCTGATGAGCAAATATCTCCGCGGAGCTGAAAGCATCACGAAAGCGCAGTTCAGACTTGCAGATCTGAACGGGGACGAGGAAGCTGACATATTCGATCTTGTTCGTTTGCGTAATGAACTGCTGAAATAATACTATCATAATTAGGGGGAATAATAATGATCATTGACATTTCACAAGAGATCTTTTCGTCCAAGGTTTATCCCGGAGACCCGAGTCCTCATATGGTGCGGCATCTCAGTATCGAAAAAGGGGATGTATGTAATCTTACGGAGTTTTCAATGTGTGCACACAACGGAACCCACGTTGACGCACCGTTCCATTTTATAAAAGACGGAAAAACCATTGACAAAGTTGGACTTGAGCCTTTTGTGGGAGATTGCTTTGTAGTACATCACGACGGTGATGTTACAGCACGCGACGCAGCTGTAATACTTGATAAAGCTGAAACGGCAGGTGCTGTACAGCGTATACTGATCGCGGGAAAAGCGACAGTAACTGCGGAGGCAGCACAAGTATTTGCAGACAAAGGGATACTTCTGCTCGGCAACGAAAGCCAGACTGTCGGCCCCGAAAATGCTCCCAAAGAAGTTCATCTTATACTTCTTGGTGCAGATGTGGTACTTCTTGAAGGAATTATTTTAAAAAATGTTGATGAGGGGCATTATTTTCTGAATGCTGCCCCCCTTGAGCTCGGCGGCTGCGATGGAGCACCGTGCAGGGCATATCTTATTAAGTAAAAAACGGAGGAAACACAAATGGAATTTAAGGAAGTAGTAAAAAATCGTTATTCATGCAAGAAATACAGCGATAAACAGGTTGAAAACGAGAAACTTACATCTATTCTCGAGGCAGGACGTCTTGCGCCAACAGCAAAGAATCTTCAGGAGCAGCATATATATGTGATACAATCCGCTGATCTTCTTGCAAAAATAGACGAGCTTACGCCGTGCCGCTATGGTGCGCCGACAGTACTTGTTGTTGCTTTCAATAAGAACGAGGTATTTACTTATCCGGGCGGTAAGCGCGATTCAGGAGTAGAGGATGCCGCTATCGTTGCTACACATCTTACTCTTGCAGCGGCAAACGAGGGCGTTGACAGCTGCTGGCTCAACTTTTTTGATCCTGACAAAGCAGCGTCTTTACTTGGATTGCCTGAGAATGAGGAAGTGCTTATGCTGCTTGATCTTGGCTACGCAGCTGACGGAGCAGGTCCGCTGCCAAACCATGACAGCAGAAAGCCTCTTTCCGAAACAGTAACTTATCTGTGATAATGGGAGAGTTTTTATGAAGAAACTGAACATGATCAATGAGTCTGAGAATGTATCTGTCTTATTTAAAGGCTGTATGAGCATATATAATATATAGGAGGACGCTTTATGTCTGAAGAAAAAGAAACTGTAAAATGGGGCGTTATGGGTACTGCCGGTATTGCATCATGGGGAACTATCCCAGGAATGCAGAAGGCAAAAGGCTGTGAACTTTATGCGATAGCAGGCAGAAGTCTTGAAAAGGCGGAAGCATATAAGGAACGTTTCGGATTTGAGAAAGCGTATAAGGGCTATGATGCTCTTCTGAACGATCCCGAAGTTGAAGCTGTATATATACCGCTTCCCAACGATCTCCACTGCGAATGGGTAATTAAGGCTTTAAAAGCACATAAGCACGTGTTATGTGAAAAGCCTGCTGCTATGAATGAAAGCGAGCTTCGTCGTATGTTTGCAGCAGCAAAGGACAACGGTGTTATACTTATGGAAGCTTACGCGTATCTCCATAGTCCGTACATAAGCAGGCTAAAAGAGATCATTTCTTCCGGCGAAATAGGAAAGGTAGATTACATTGACACAGCTTTCCTGACTCAGGATTACTCTGATGATATCAGACTTCACAAGGAACAGGGCGGCGGAGGAATATATGATGTGGGCTGCTACTGTACTTCAATGATACTGACCCTTATTGATTCGCCTGTGAAGTATATTAAAGCTGATGCCGAACTTGACAGTACAAGAGTCGATCACATGGCATCTGTCCTGATCGGTTTTGAGGACGGTTCAAGAGCTTCTTTCAATGCAGGCATGATACTTGGCACAGATTCCTGCGACAGGTATGACAGACTGTTTATACACGGTTCTAATGGATATATCCGTTCCGATGCAGAGTATAACGGTGAAGGTGAGATCTCCTTTGAGGTTACTGTCAAGGGGGCAGACGGTGAAAGAGCAGCAAGAACCGAAAAGATCATTGCTGCCTCCAATTACAGTATGGAGATGGAGCAGATGAATCAGTGTATTATGGGGAAAGCAGTTCCGCACATCACAGAGCAGTTTTCAATTAATAATATGCGCCTTCTTGACAGTATACTTGATGCAGTCGGGTATAATGACTCAAAAGAAGATTTCATTCTGCCTAACGGAGTTGTGATCCCGGCAGTTGGCTATGGTTCATATCTTTCAACAGAAAAAGGCGGTGTTCAGACAATAATAGATGCTCTTGATGTCGGATACCGTTATATTGATACAGCGGCCTTCTACGGCAATGAGGAGCAGATAGGCGAAGCAATAGAAAGATCAGGCATCAGACGAGATGAGATATTCCTTTGCAGCAAGGTCTGGCATACCGACCTTGGCAGAGAAAAAACGCTGAGATCATTTGAAGAGTCCTGTCGGAAACTTAAAACAGATCATCTTGATATGTATCTGATACACTGGCCGAAGAGTGATGCCAATGATGAGGAATGGTTTGAAAAAGTCAGACAGTCGTGGGAGGTAATGGAAGAATTATACGAACGGGGAAGAGTAAAAGCGATAGGACTATCAAATTTTCTTCCGCACCATATAAGACCTCTTCTGGAGACTGCCCGTATTCGTCCTATGGTAGATCAGCTTGAGCTGCACGTGGGTTATATGCAGGAGTATGCTCTTTCTTATCTCAGAAAGGAGGGTATTCTTCCGCAGGCGTGGAGACCTCTCGGCAGAGCGAAATTACTGAACAACGAAGTTGTATCAAGGACAGCCGGTAAATACGGCTGTACCAATGCCGTATTGCTGCTCAGATACCTCAATCAGCGAGGCATTCCTGTTATTCCCAAATCGGCATCAAAGGAAAGAATGAAAGAAAACCTCAATATCTTTGGTTTCAGGATATCTGACGATGATATGTCGTATTTGTCCTGTATTCCCGAAAAAGGTTGGTCAGGCGAGCATCCTGATGAAGAATAGGCGTTTTTATAGTCTTTTTGAGAAATAATCTCTGAAGCTGCGGCGACTGCTGCTTTTGTCGGGAGCACGAACCTCGATATGCTCATACTTGCGGACAATTCTGATGAATCCTTAGAGTATGTACCACACTTCAGATGTTCATGACCTTTTGATATATCATGCTGCAACGCAGCATGACGGAATTGAAAAGAAATAGCTTTTGACAGCAGGCATATTGGCAATATGCCTGCATTTTATTTTAAAGAGAACTGCCATTCAAAAAAGTTGTTGTTTTGGAGCATTCGGGACAAAATGGAGTAGAAAGCTGAACCCGTGTATGATATAATTGTTTATGTTCCGCAGAGGAACTTATTTATTGCATAATGGTTAGTAATAACTAACCTAATGGAGGTAACTATGAAAGGTAAAGATCTCATCAACATTGGCATTTTTTCTGCGATATACTTCGTCATCATGTTCGCAGTCGCAATGCTCGGTATGATACCAATATTTCTGCCGCTTCTTTCGGTAATTGTGCCGATTCTCGGCGGTATACCGTTCATGCTGTTTCTCACCCGTGTGAAGAAGTTCGGCATGATATGGATAATGAGCATTATCATGGGTATCATGATGCTGCTGACAGGCATGAGCTGGCCGCCCCTTGCGGTATCAGTTGTAAGCGGACTGCTCGCGGAGCTTGTCTACAAAAGCGGCAATTACAAGAGCGCAGCAAAGGCAGTCATTACAAACGGCGTGTTCAGCCTGTGGGTAGCAGCAAACTATCTTCCGCTGTTTTTTGCAGCAGATAAATACTGGGCGAGCCGTCAGAATTTCGGTCAGGACTACATTGATTCAGTCACAAAGCTAATGCCGATGTGGATGTGTCCTGTGACTTTCATCGCAGCCTTTGTATGCGGAGTTATAGGCGGACTTCTCGGCAAATCACTTATGAAAAAACACTTTGAGAAAGCGGGTATCGCGTGAACTGTGACTTGTTTGATATGCTTGACCGTGCAGGCTTCGGCTCGAATGTACACGTGATAGCTGCCGAGGGTGAATGCAGAGTGCTGCGGCTGGACGACGAAACGGGAGAGGGCTTTATGACGATGTATCAGGCGTTGGACGGTGTGTATCTGATGTATAACGACTTTCATCTGCAAAGCTGCAATTCGGAGTATCAGAACACTGATACTGTTCTGTGCATCGACCACTGCCGTGAGGGACGCATTGAGCATGACAACAGCGTCGGCGGACGGTATTACATGGAAGCAGGCGACATTCGTATCGACAGGCGTGTACATCACGACGGACGGATACATATGCCCCTTTCTCACTATCACGGCATAACGATCGGATTTGTGCAGGGCGAGGCAGAGCGCTCTATTGCTGCTGCGTTCCCGTCCTTAAACGCTGACCTGTCGGCGTTGGCGGAGCGTTTCTGCCCGAATGGCAAGGAGATGATGCTGCGCTCATACGAACCGCTGAACCGCGTATTTTCTCAGCTTTATCATACGCCCCAAAGTATACGGCTGGACTATTACAGAATAAAAATTGCGGAGATACTGCTGCTTCTCGGTGCGGCGGACGTCTCACAGTTCACGGAGCAGCGGCAGTATTTCCCTGTAAATCAGACGGACAAAATTAAAGGGATCCACGCGCTGATAACAGGCTCACTTGAAAGCACATTCACTGTCGATGAATTATCTGAACGATACAGTCTGCCGCCGGCAACTCTGCGAAAAGTGTTCAAGGGCGTGTACGGAGTTCCGATATATCAGTACATCAAGGGATATAAAATGAAAGCGGCGGCGTCTATGCTCATATCGGATAAGAGCACGACGATAGCTGATATCGCACAGAAGGTCGGCTATGATAATCCCTCGAAATTTTCTGCGGCATTCAGGGATATTATGGGAGTTACACCGCAGAATTACCGATGCGGACAGGAGGAAGTATAATGGAAAAAGACAAAAACAGCTCCTTCGGCTGGCTGCTAAGTCAGTCGGGGGAGAGAAAAGGAAAATTCACGGCAAGCGTTATTCTTGCGGCACTGAGCACGCTCTGCGGTATCGTGCCGTATTATTTTGTAGCAAGGATAGTCAGGCTTCTGCTTGAAGGCAGTACCGACAAAACAGCGTACATCACTGACTGCATTTTTATACTTGCACTGTGGCTTGGACACGCATTATTCCACGCATTCTCGACCTCAAACTCTCATCTTGCCACATTCCATACTCTTGCGGTGATACGCAAAAAAGCACTGGACAAACTGGCGAAAATGCCCCTTGGAAATGTTATCACACAGCCGTCGGGAGCGCTGAAAAGCACAATTGTTGAGCGTATCGACAGCATTGAAACTACGCTGGCACATATACTCCCTGAATTTACAACAGGTATCGGAGCACCAATAATCGTGCTTATTTACATATTTGCTATCAGCTGGAAGCTTGGGCTTGCGGCACTTATTACTGTGCCCCTCGGACTTGTCTGCTATGCACTAATGATGTTCGGCTATGAGGAGAACTACAGCAGAACAGTCCGTGCCACAAAGGCGCTGAACGCCGTCACTACCGAATATATCAACGGTATCGAGGTGATAAAGGTATTCGGAAAGGCGCAGTCAAGCTATGAGAAATTTGCCGAAGCTGCGAAAGAATCTGCAGCGAGCTTTGTAGACTGGATGCGCAAATGCAATGTGTATATGACCTTTGCAATGTGCATCATGCCTGCTACAATGCTCAGTGTTCTGCCTATCGGCGGTATTATGACAATACACGGAACTATTTCGGCAGCCGATTTCATTACGGTCATCATTCTGACAGTCGGACTTATTGAACCGCTGATCGGTGTCATGTCCTATTCCGATGATATCGCACAAATGAACACAATAGTCGGCGAGGTTAGGAATATTATTGACGCGCCTGAAATGATTCGACCCGAAAAGCTGACAAAGGAGCTTGACGGCGGAGATATTGTGCTGAGCAACGTGCATTTTGGCTACGACAAAAAGGAGATACTGCACGGCGTTTCCATGACAGTCCATAAGGGAGAGTTTATCGCACTTGTCGGACCGTCAGGCAGCGGTAAATCAACAATTGCAAGGCTCATAGCAAGCTTGTGGGACGTCAGCAGCGGCAGCATTACTATTGGCGGAGTCAATATCAAAGACATTCCGATTGATGACTACAACGACAGAATTTCCTATGTATCGCAGGACAACTTTCTTTTTGACCTGTCCGTCCGCGAAAATATCCGCCTCAGCAGACAGTCCGCAACAGATTCCGAAGTCGAAGAAGCTGCAAGGAAATGCGGCTGCCACGACTTTATCATGCAGCTTGAAAACGGCTATGATACCGTTGTCGGCACATCGGGCGGACATCTATCGGGCGGTGAGCGTCAGCGTATTGCAATTGCAAGGGCAATGCTAAAAAATGCGGATATCGTAATTCTTGACGAAGCGACTGCATATACAGACCCCGAGAACGAAGCGCTCATTCAGCGCAGCGTTGCGAAACTGGTACAAGGCAAAACGCTGATAGTCATTGCCCACAGACTGTCTACCATCAAGAATGCGGATCGAATTTATGTGATAAATGACGGCGGAATATCAGAATCGGGAACACATGATGAGCTGCTGAAAAAAGGCGAACTTTACAGCGCCATGTGGACTGCACATCTCTCTGCAAAGGACGGTGAGGACGATGTTTAAGATACTGAAAAACTTCTTTGATTTTTGCAGTGCCGAGGATAGAAAACGGTTTTATATCTCAATTGTTTTCAGCTTTGTTCAGGCGGTATTTGAAGCCTTGAAAATACCCGCTATAGCCTGCATGGTGAATGCGCTACTGGAGCAGAATGTGACCGCAAAGACCTGTCTGACCTGCCTTTGCATAATGCTTGTCAGCGTCATCGGTGCGGGCATTGCAAAAAGCAAGGCGACTATGCTGCAAACCGAGGGCGGCTACCACACCTGTGCCGAAAAGCGCATGAAGCTCGCGGAGCACCTGCGCTATCTGCCTATGGGATACTACAACGAAAACAGTCTCGGACGCATTATGTCCGTGACGACCAACACCATGCAGAATCTCGAAAATGTGGCGACAAGAGTGGTAATGATAGTGTGCTCCGGACTTCTTACAACGGCAGTCATCACTGTTATGATACTTGTGTATGATTGGCGTATCGGGCTGATCCTGTGCGGCGGGCTGGCTGTGTTTTTTGCAGTCAACAGCGGTATGATGAAGGCTTCGGCGGCTATGGCAAAACAGAAGATCGAAAAGGACTCCGCACTTGTGACGAAGGTCATCGAGTATGTTCAGGGCATTGCCGAGGTCAAGGCGTTTCGTCTGACAGGGCAGCGCAGCCGTGAGCTGAACACAGCGATAGACGAAAACGAACACGCAAACTCCGCTATGGAATTGAAGCTCATTCCGTTTATGACCGCACAGAGCTTCTGGCTGAAAGCGGTGGGAACTATCATCGTGCTTGCATCTGTTTTGCTGCATATCGGCGGAAGCATGGACTTGCTTACAACCATAATTATGATAATCAGCTCCTATCTGATATACGCACAGCTTGATACTGCGGGCAAATATTCCGCGCTTCTGCGAACGGTAGATGTTTGTGTGAATCAGGCACAGGACGTTCTCAGTACACCGCAAATGGACATCTCGGGCGAGGATAGCCGCCCCGAACATTTCAATATTTCTGCGGACAATATCAGCTTTGCCTATGAGCAGAAAAAGATAATCGACGGCGTGTCGCTCACTATTCCCGAGCACACAACAACTGCCATTGTAGGACCTTCGGGCGGCGGCAAGACTACGCTGACATCGCTGCTTTCCCGCTTCTGGGACGCGGACGAGGGAAAAGTAACTCTCGACGGCAGAGATGTCCGCGAATACAGCATGGATACTCTTATGCGGAATTTCAGCTTTGTGTTCCAGAGCGTTTATCTGTTTGCGGATACCATTGCGAACAATATCCGCTTCGGCCAGCCCGACGCTCCTATGGAAAAGGTGATTGAAGCAGCGAAAAAGGCTTGCTGTCACGACTTCATTACGGCACTTCCCGACGGCTATGATACGGTCATCGGAGAGGGCGGAGCAAGTCTGTCGGGCGGTGAAAAGCAGCGCATTTCCATTGCGAGAGCGATAATGAAGGACGCTCCGATAATCGTGCTTGACGAAGCTACTGCCAACGTTGACCCCGAAAACGAGGCGGAGCTGATGAAGGCGATCGAAGCTCTGACAAAAGAAAAGACCATAATAATGATAGCGCACCGACTAAAAACTGTCCGCCACGCCGACCAGATACTTGTGATCGAAAACGGTAAAATCGCACAGCAGGGTACGCACGATTCGCTTATGGCGCAGGACGGTATCTACCGCAAATTTGTGGAGAGCCGACGTGAAGCCTCTTCGTGGAGGCTGTAATGTTCACGGCTGATACAGAAAACAGAGGACTTGTATTTGATCCGCGAACCAAGCTCGCCGTGATGTTAACGCTTGTGGTGTTTGCATTGGGTGGTGCCGGCAGCGATACTGCTGCTGTACGTGTCGGAACAGTACTGCTCAGCGTTCTGCCTATAGTCCTTCTTGTCACGGCTAACCAATGGAAAAAAGCGGTTGTGTTCGGCGCTGTTTATGCAGTTTTAAAAGCCGCTGAACTTCTGCTCGTACCAAAGCTGACAGGCATAGCGCTGAGCGTACTCGGACTGTGCTGTATGATCTTCGTGCGCCTTATGCCGTCGCTGATAATGGGAGCATATATGCTCTCGTCCACGACGGTCAGCGAGTTTATCGCCGCCATGCACCGTATGCACATTCCGCAGCAAATAACAATACCGCTGTCCGTGATGTTCCGTTTCTTCCCGACGGTCCTTGAAGAATTCGCCGCAATAAACATGGCAATGAAAATGCGGGACATTCGCATAGGCGGCAAAAATGCAGGAAAATTCATTGAATACAGACTCGTTCCGCTTATGGTATGCTCGGTGAATATAGGCAGCGAGCTTTCGGCGGCGGCGCTGACACGAGGTCTCGGCGTTCGGGTGAAGCGGACAAACATCTGCAAGATCGGATTTCACTTGCAGGATCTGGCGGTGCTGTTTCTTTCAATTTCGATTTATGTGTTATGGATACTCGGGATTATGGGAGTGATAAAATGAACGGATTAGCGGCTGTACTGAATGATGTTTCGTTTCGCTACGGGAACTCGGAAGAGGGTGCACTGCACGATCTGAACCTGCAAATCGAAAAGGGCGAATGTATACTGCTCTGTGGTGCATCGGGCTGCGGCAAAACTACGGTCACACGGCTGCTGAACGGTCTTATCCCGCATTACTATGAGGGTGATCTGCAGGGTGACGTCACAGTATTCGGCAAAAATATCCGTGATACTGCCATAGAAGATCTTGCGGGTACAGTCGGGAGTGTATTTCAGAATCCGCGCAGTCAGTTTTTCTGCGTAGACACTACAGCGGAAATTGCTTTCGGCTGCGAGAATATGGGACTTCCCGAAGCCGAGATACAGAAGCGAATAGAACAAACTGTCGCGGATATGCACATCGAAAAGCTGAAAAACCGCAGTATTTTCAACCTCTCGGACGGCGAAAAGCAGAAGGTTGCCTGTGCGGGAGTGTCGGCAATGCTCCCCGAGCTTATCGTGCTTGATGAGCCAACGTCTAATCTCGACCTTGACGCTATCAAGGAGCTGCGGGACATCATTGCGTCGTGGAAAGCACAGGGGAAAACTATCGTTATCGCGGAGCACCGTCTTGGCTGGCTCAACGGTCTGTGTGACCGTGTAATTTTTCTGGAAAGCGGCAGAATTGCGAAAGAGTTTACGGGAGTGACGTTTTTTTCGCTCACAGATACACAGCTTCACGAGCTGGGACTTCGCGGAATATCTCAAAGAAAAAACTATCTTGAAAGTGATGCGGGACTGTTCCGTCTCTCTGACTTCATTAGCACTGATACGATAAAACTCGAAAACTTTGTATACAGCTACGGAAAAGAAGCCGCACTGCATATTGAACATCTGGAGCTCCCGAAAGGAGCAGTCATTGCAGTTGTCGGGCATAACGGTGCGGGCAAATCTACCTTTACAAAGTGTCTATGCGGATTGCAGAAAAAGTTCAGGGGGAATGTCATCATTGACGGAAAACGCTTGAAATCAAGAGATATGCGGTGCTCTTCCTATATGGTCATGCAGGATGTTAATCATCAGCTTTTTGCAGAAACCGTACTTGAAGAGGTCATGCTCGGGGCAGATGAAAAAGCAGAAGCTAAGGCATTGGAACTATTGGAAAAACTGGATATTCTTGCGTACAAGGATCGCCACCCCATGTCGCTTTCGGGCGGTCAGAAACAGCGTGTGGCGATTGCTTCGGCGCTGCTTGCAGGGAAAAAACTGCTTGTATTTGACGAGCCAACAAGCGGACTTGATTTCAGAAGCATGGAAGTGACCGCCGAACTGCTCTGTTTACTGCGGAATGACTGTACGGTCCTGATTGTTACCCACGATATGGAGCTGATAGAGCGCTGCTGCACACATATACTGCATATTGAGAACGGACAGTTTTCGCAGTCGTCGCTCTGAGAGCCTTCGTTGGGTGTGCTTTCTGTATTTGTTTGCAGCTGAAATATGAAGTTTCCGTACATACAAAAAAATAAAGGCTCGTAAACGATATAGCAATGTCGTTCACGAGCCTTTCTGTGAATTCACTGTAAAGCAGTCTTTGTTGAATACTTCTGCAGCTTTTTGGCTTGAGGAAAGTTTTTTCTCAATAGTCAGCATAAAAGCTTCTGCATCAGTAGTACAATTACGGGCGTATCATAATAAGTTATTCAAGTTTCCAGCCATTGTCTCCGTGGTATATCATCAGCTTGGTCATTCCGCCGTCGATGCAGATGTTCTCGCCTGTTACTACAGCTGCTTTGTTTTTGAACGAGTCCTTCATACTTTCTCCTTTTTATAAACAGCTATCACATAAAGCTCAAGGCTATCGTTTCGCCTATCATATATCACATTATCCACAATCGGTATCAAGTGAAAAAAGCCTTTATGATTTGTGCTGTAAACACAGTAAGAACCGTCATTCAGTTCAAGCTCTCCTACAGTTGTATTCTCGTATTCCGTCGTTTTATAAATGCCGTGTTTAGCCATATATTGCCCGAATACAGTTTCGTCATTATATGTTTCATATCCAAGTTCCTGTGCAAGGGCAGTAAGCTCTGTCTTGACAGTGCTGTATTCCTTGCCTGTAAGCTTCGTCATTGTTCGCACAACGCAGCTTCTGCTTTCATCGCTTGGATTATAGTATTCAAAATTCATCATCAACACCTCAAACAATCCACCTTATCCCCTTAGCAATACGCTTCTCAGGCTCGTTGAAGTGTCCGCCGTCGTTCCATTCAAGGATATGACGAGACACATTTTTATCGTTGCTCACAATCTCATACTGCCTGCGAGTGCAGTCTCCCACAGTCGCCATAACGCGGTCACGAGCCTTTTCCTCACGGTCGCCGAGACTGAGATATACTGAGCTGTTCTGCGGAGCGGTATGGCTCTCGGCGTAGCTTATCCAGTCCTTGAACCACAGCGAACCCGAACAGCTGATAACTCCGCTGAATTCCTGAGTTTCATAGAACGACCACAGACTGAAAAGTCCCGCGAGAGAGTAACCGCAAATGATACGTTGTCCTGTGAGTTTATACTCTTTCTCGCAGTAGGAAACGCACTCGTTCAGAAGCCAGTCCAGAGTTTTCCGCCCTTCGCCCGAGAAAGACATCTTCTTGTTGAGCGTGAACTCCCACGGCGAGAAGTCGGCGTTCCAGTCATCGACCTCATAAACGATATAGTTGCACTTCACGTCCTCGCAGTGCGCGAGGACTTTTTCAATAGTCTCGGAGCTGTTCTTCATCTCGCCCCAGTATATCGTAGGAAGGTCAGCTCCGTTTATTATGATATGGCAGGTTCTGCCGCCGATCTCAATTGTTTGCATTATTCTTCTCCAAAGTTGTCAAGTGGAGCTGCATAAAAGAACAGTCCCTCGGCATTGACAAGCTGTGCAAGGAGATTCTTTAATTCACCGCTGACATTGTATGCAGTCATATACAAGTCACCATAGCTGAGTGACAGCATAGCCTCACACTCAGGCAGAACTATGTTGATATATCCGAGCTCTCCGTTGAAGCACTTCTCCAGCAGTACAGTCAGCTCCTCTGCCTGCGGATTTTCAGTAATATTGTCATCTATAACGACAGTGAGATCATAGTAGCAGTAGAGCTTTAAAATTATAGCAGTCAGCTTTCGCTCGAACTCAGACCTGTTCTGCTGAAAGTATTTCTCAACGGCAAAATAGCGATTATCAGCCTTCTGCGGGACAGTCTTCGGGAATTTATCTATCAGGTATGCTTTCTTATCCACAAGAGCATCAATTCTGTCAATCAGCTCCATTGCTGTGCTCCTTTCATTTTTCCATGTACACAAATTCGAGTTCATCATTTACGGCTTTTCGTGCGAATATAGAATAGCCCAGCTTCTGATACAGGCGGATATTATCCAGACTTCGGGTACTTGTAAATAGCTCGTAGCGCTTATCGGGAAAGCACTTCTCAATCTCCGTCAGGAGCCTTGTCCCGTAGCCTTTATTTCGGTGATCAGGGTGTACCATGAGCTTACCGATATAGACCGTTCCGTCACGTTCCTGCGCCCGCACCGAGCCGATAATAGTATTCTTGTCATCGACCATTTTCAGTATCAATCCTCTATCGAACTCCTCAACAATTTCATCGAGAGTCTGTTTCAGCGGAGGAATATCTCTGCTTCCGAACAGGTCAGCTTCGCTCTGATATGCAAGATATTGAAGCTGTAATATCTCTTGCAGATCGCTGTGTTCAGCTTTTATTATTTCACACATACAAATTCTCCTATATTGAAGCGCCTAAAGCATATGCTTCTTTCAGCGCAGGGCTGTTTTCAATGTCGCCGATGTCCTTGACTCTTCGCACAAGCACCGTACCGATACTTTCAAGCTTGAAGAAGTCCAGCACCATTTGGTACTGCATCACTATCGGATCAAACAGATTCGGGAGCTCTGCTGCTCCTACAAGAAAAAGCCCAAGTTTTTTAATATGAAATGTATTTCTCATAGGTGTGTGCAGCCTGTCCACGATAGCTTTCAGCTGTGCGCTGATGCCATAGAAATACACGGGCGAAGCAATGACAACAATATCCGCATTTCTCAGCTTTTCGTATATCTGAGCCATATCGTCATTCTGAAAGCACATATTGCCATCGCGGGTAAAGCAGCTGTTACAGCCTATACACGGATTCACATTGTAGTCTGCAACGGATACTATCTCCACATTGTTATTCTTCGATGCCCCCTCAGCAAATCTCTGCGCCAATCGTGCGGTATTACCGTTTTTTCTCATGCTGCCAACAAATATTATGATGTTACTCATTTCAGCGACCTCTTATTTCAAAACATATTATACATCTGAAAATTCCTCGATAACGACCATTATCTGTTCAAAATGCTCCTCACGATACATTTTCCTGATCTTTGGGTAAGTGTCCCTATCTATAATTTTTTCCATATATAGCACTATTTCCGTTTCTTGTAACCTATTATAACATATCACCTATACAAAGTAAATAGAAAAGCTGGACCGCCCATATGGGAATGTCATTAAACTTCGGTGAAGAAAAATTTTTTGAAAAAATATCGAGAAAGTTTTACACATGATAGAAGCCTTGCGTTACTATAGGTGAAAGACAGATCTGATCTTAAGGAAGAACTTATTGAAAAGGTTAAGGCTTATAATAGCTGCGTGAATTTTTTTGATACAAAGCCAACAGCATTATAGCCGTTGGCGCTGTAGTTTTTCAGGTGATATCATTGCTGAATTTTTCGGTAAATAAGGCAAACTGAGCAAAAAAGGAACCGCCCGTATTTTTTTACGGGCGGATAACTTGTTTATATTATGTTTTCTGATATGATTACGACTTTATCTCACTTCCGCCCCATTCAACAACTGTGAAGCCCTTTCTCTCAAAGGTCTCAAGCTGCTGAGGTGCGATATCCACGGTCTCTTCAAGAGGAACATAAGCCATGAATACGCGGAGCAGACTGTCGGGAGCTGGTGTAATATTCAGCTTTGCGGAATTTGTATACACATCACCCTGGAAAGATATGAGATTATACTTGTTATGCTCCATAAGAGGCAGCCAGTATATGATGAACTCGTTCATTTCTTCCTCGGTAAGTCCCATATATGTGAGCTTTTCCTTGAGGAAGCTTTCGGTATCTTTTCCTGCAACGCAGAAGCCATTTGAAAAATCAAACCTTGTGCGGCAGTTTACTGCGTCCCAGAAAAGGTATTTGTGATGTGTACCGTCTGCCTTGTTCAGAAGCGAACCGTCGGGAGAAGCTGTTACGTCCCAGCCGTTATTGTACTTCGGATAAGTTGTGGAAAGCTCTGCTTCTGTAAGTTCAAGCTCCACATGAACATCGGTCTCCTCTTCGGGATAGAGGTAGATAACAGGCTTAGCCGCAACAGCATCATAATGGATAGTTGCCGTATTATCGTCTTTTTTAT
>JAEEGL014722214.1_pt1 | contig 22221 bp, 20 predicted proteins | sample 9134231 | NCBI WGS metagenome assembly JAEEGL01 (sample SAMN16246548, study PRJNA631951) | gut metagenome | biome: gut microbiome; feature: rumen; material: fiber-attached | host: Bos | place: Iran: Karaj | collected 2018-10 | reverse complement strand
TTACTCCTTTGCTCGAACTTGATAGTGTATCCTTCCGTTCCCGGCATGTTAGTGATGAAATTCCTGATCAGCTCTTTTGCCTGATCATTGGACCTCTCCAGTATTCCACTGTCTATAGCCTTTCTCTCAGCAGTTTCTTCAAACTCCGACATCGATATATTGTAATCTTCTATATTAAGTGAATTCCATAAAGACTCTTTTTCCGAATATATCCTGAAGCTGTCCATATCTATGTCAGTGGCCTGAAGCTCGGAATATGGTATCTCGACATTTAGGGTCTTAGTCTCCTCGTCCTTAGTCACTGTAACTTTTCCAAAGTCAATTCCCGCTGTAACTTTGCCATCATAGCTGTAGGTAAACCCTGATTCTGAATTGATGAAGTTTAGAATTTTCTTCTCTTTTGTATAGGTCTCAACCTGCGTGAAGTAATACTCCTGGGTGACAAGAACGCCCATATTCTCAAGGCCATCCTCAATAGTATCGACATTTATCGTGACAAGAACCTTCTCCTCTTTGGGTGTCAGTGAAGGCACAGATGAATGATCAGGTCCGGTATCGGTCCTGCCATTACGATATCTGACACACAAGACAATGGCCACAAGAAATGCAAGTGCAATAACAGAAATATAAAATATGTCTTTTGGATTCTTTATATTCTTCATGATTCGCTCCCCTGATTTTAATATATCCCCGTAGAGTTAAACTCTACGAGGATATAATTACATCTCAAACAATATTTGATTCCCGGCTCTCTTCCTGTTGTTCCTTGGTTATCTTCATGGCTTCGTCCATGAGCTTCATAAGCTCTAAGGCACTTCTGAACTTCTCTCTTCTGTTCTCTTCAGCCCAGACAATTTCTCCCTGCCATGTACCCTTACAACAGTGCTCTATCTTAACAATGAAGGTTCCATTATCGTATGCATTTTTTGGTTTTTGTTTCATAACCTCTCCTCGCATAAATATAATACCATAATCTATTGTATGTGATTTCCCATCATAAGAACCATCATAATATTAAGAATTTTTGATATTTTCATAAAAAAAGTATAAATTTGCAAAAATCAAAGAGCTTTGATTGCCTTCTTGGGACATTTCTCCACACATGTTCCGCAGTGTGTGCACTTCTCCTGATCTATATGCGCCACATTGTTTTCAACAGTGATTGCGCCTGCAGGACAGTTCTTTTCACATATGTGACAAGCTATACATCCTATACCGCAATACTGGTTAACCAGCTTGCCCATATCCTGGGATTTACAGGATACAGCACATGTAGCACTGTACGGGATAAGATCGATAAGGTGACGGGGACAGATATCAACACACTTGCCGCATGCTTTACATTCATCCTTATCAACTACTGCCACTCCGTTTACTACATGGATGGCATCAAACTGACATACAGATACACAGCTTCCACCACCAAGGCATCCGTAAGTACAGGTCTTGGAACCGCCACCGGGGAGCTGTGTCTGAAGTCTGCAATCAGCTTCTCCGTTGTACTCATACTGGCTCTTTGCCTTCTCGCAATCACCCTGACAGTGAACGTATGCCACCATCCTGGTCGAATCACCGGCCTCTACTCCCATGATCCCTGAGATGATCTCAGCTACCGGAGCGCCACCAACCGGACACTGGTTAACTGCTGCCTCTCCTTTGGCAATTGCTGCCGCACATCCGCTACATCCCGGGAATCCGCAACCGCCACAGTTGTTACCCGGAAGAGCTTCCAATATTGCAGCCTCTTTTTCATCTACATCAACATGCAGCTTAAGGTCTGCCACACCCAGGATCAATCCGATTATGATTCCGGCACCGGCAACTACCAAAGTTGCAATGATTATTCCTGTTACCATAGTCTAATCTCCTTGTTTTATTTAAGTGCGGAAAATCCCGTAAATGCAATCGCCATAAGCCCTGATGTAAGAAGTACAAGAGGCATTCCCTTAAACGGAGCGGGAATATCGTTGTACTCCATCTTCTCACGAAGACCTGCAAGGATCACGATGGCAATTGTAAATCCAACTGCAGTTGCAAATCCGCAAACTACACTCTGAAGGATTGTATAGCCGTCAGTTACGTTGTTGAGTGCCACACCAAGAACTGCGCAGTTAGTTGTGATCAGAGGAAGGTATACACCAAGGGCCTGATACAGGGAAACTACGTATTTTTTGAGGATCATCTCAACAAACTGTACAAGCATCGCAATAACAAGGATAAATACGATGGTCTTAAGATATGAAATATCTAAAGGTGCAAGTATAAACTTATAAATAATGCTGCAAACCAGTGAAGCCATGGTGATTACGAAAATACACGCTGCTCCCATTCCAAGAGCCGTGTCTGTTTTCTTGGAAACACCAAGGAAAGGACAAAGTCCGAGGAACTGGCTAAGTACTACATTGTTAACAAGTGAAGCTGTTATCATGAGCCCCACAAGACTTAAAATGGATTGTGCCATTATCCTTTAGCCTCCTTTCCAGCTTCCTTGTCGGCCATGATCTTGTCTGCTGCAGCTTCTTCAGCTGATGAGCAGCAGCCCTGACCAAACTTCGATGTGTCTTTTCCCTTGGCAGCCATGTTCATCTTGATCTTGTTCATTATCGCAATAAGGAATGCAAGAACAAAGAATGCTCCGGCCTGTTGGATAAAGATACTTACAGGCTGATACTTTGAAAGGAATTCTCCGACTGCTCCCGGAACCACAGTGCCTGCTCCGAGGATCTGAACATCAAATGCTGTTCCACCGCCGATGAACTCTCTGATAAGACCGATACATGTGATGGCACAGGTAAATCCGATGCCCATACCGATTCCATCAAAGAACGCAGGAATGATACCATTCTTGCTGGCGTATGCTTCCGCTCTACCGAAGATGATACAGTTAACAACGATAAGAGGAATGTAAACACCAAGCGCTGCATTAAGAGCAGGTACATAAGCTTTCATAAGAAGCTCAACAAGTGTTACGAAAGAAGCTATTACAACGATAAAGGAAGGAATTCTTACTGTTGAAGGAATTGTCTTTCTCAATGCTGAAATAACCGCATTACTGAGTGCAAGCACAAAGGTTGTTGCAAGTCCCATACCGATTCCGTTTATTGCTGATGATGTAACAGCAAGTGTGGGACACATACCAATCATAAGGACCAGTGTAGGGTTCTCAACTACAAGTCCGTTAAAAAATCTCTCGGCAGGAGTGTTCTGTTTAAAGCCTAAAGCGCCTTTTTTTGCTTCCATAGCTTATCACTGTCCTCCTTTCAATACTTTTTCAAAATATGATATAGCACCATTAACGCCGTTTGTAACAGCTCTGGATGTAATGGTGGCACCTGAGATAGCCTCGATCTGAGTGTTTGCATCAGTAAGCTGACCGCTCTTAACAACGTTAAATGCAGTAGCTGCCTTGTCTGCAAACTGAGGAACAATGACCTTCTCAGCATTCATTCCAAGTCCGGGAGTCTCTGCGATCTTGATGATAGAGATACCGTTAACAGTTGCTTCATTGGTGATACCTACTGTATAGGTTATGAAATCACCATAGCCCTTGGACTTAACCTGGATAACATATCCAAGTCCTGTTCCCGAAGAATCCTTGGCTTCTTTTACGCTCTCGATGGTAACTCCGGTGAACTCATCTGCAATCTGTGAAGCAGCTGCGTCGTCAAGAGCTACATCATCAAAGGTTGTTGCCGAAGCAAATACCGACTGGTTAGCCTTATCCTGTGCAAGCTTCTCCTGATATGCAATCGGTTCTTTTGTAACCTGATATACAAGTCCTAAAAGCACACCGGCAACTAATGTGATAGCAAAAAGGATAAGCGCATTTTTGATCATTGATTTTGTGTCATTCATGCTTTTTTCGCCTCCTTCTTAGCTGTTTTCTTAATACCGAAGGCTCTCGGAATAGTGTACTTCTCAATAAGAGGAACTAAGAGGTTTGAAATGATGATTGCAAATGAAACACCCTCTGCATTAGCTCCGAGAATACGGAAAATACCTGTAAGGAGTCCTAAGATCACGCCGTAGATCACTTTTCCCTTAGGGGTAATAGGACATGTAACATAGTCGGTAGCCATGAAGAAAGCACCGAGCATAAGGCCGCCACCTGCAAGGTGTGCAGCAAGATATGCGAAGTTAAAGCCGTATCCGCCAAAGAGTACTACGAACAGTGAGAATGTAATGATGTAGGTGAACGGGATCACATAGTCGATCACGCCTACAGCAAAAAGTATCATTGCACCGATAACGATACAGAGCATTGATGTCTCACCGATGGTTCCGGCTGTCTTACCAATGATCATATCCATTACAACGGGCTCAACACCGTTCTTAAGGTTCTGAAGAGGTGTTGCACCTGTGTATGTATCAGTGATGAAATTTGTCATAAGTGCAGGGAAGGATATAACAAGGAAACACCTTCCGCCCAGGGCCGGATTCATGAAGTTCTGTCCAAGACCACCAAAGATCTGCTTGACCATAATGATGGCGAAGATACTTCCAAGAACCGGGATCCACCACGGCACAGTTGAAGGGAGGTTAAGGGCCAGCAAAAGACCTGTTACCACTGCTGAAAAATCGCCTATTGTGATAGGCTTCTTCAGCGCCTTCTCGTAAACAAACTCCGCAAGTACAGCGGAAGCTACTGATAATAGAATTATAATAAGTGCCTTCAGTCCGAAGTTATATATACCAAAACCGGTAGTAGGAAGAAGTGCGATAACTACCCACATCATAATGTTTGATGTGGTTGTTTTACTTCTAACATGCGGATTGGATGACACTCTTCTTAAATCGCTCATTCAAATGTCCCCCTTACTTCTTTCTCTTGCCGAGCTGGATCTTTCTCATGCCCTTGATCAGCTGAGTGAGCTGACGTCTCGCAGGACAGATATAAGAGCAACATCCGCACTCGCAGCATTCCATTCCGTACATATCAAGGAATGCCTTCTCATTGTTATGTTCAACTGCATCCGCAAGATTCTTGGGGACCAGACGCTCAGGACATACCTCAACACAACGTGCACAGTTGATGCATGCTGAAGGCTCCATGGCTGCAACCTCATCCTTGGTAAGGCAGGTCAGAGCTGAAGCAGTCTTGGTTGTAGGAACATCAAGATCAAAGATTGCAAATCCCATCATAGGACCGCCTGAAATGATCTTGGCGGGCTCAGTCTTGAATCCACCGGCGTCCTCTAAGAGTTCACGGTAATTGGTTCCAATCCTTACCTTATAGTTCTGGGGCTCAGCCACCGCATCACCTGTGATGGTTACGATCCTCTCCATGAGAGGTCTGCCCTCTTTTACTGCTCTGCATACTGCGCAGAGAGTATCAACGTTATCTACAATACATCCGGCATCAGCAGGAAGCATTGAAGAATTGATCTCTCTTCCGGTGCAGGCATAAATAAGCATACGTTCAGCGCCCTCAGGATACTTGGTCCTAACGGCTTTTACGCTTATCTTATCCTCATCTTTAGTTAATTCCTTGAATTTGGCGATTGCATCGGGCTTGTTATCTTCGATTGCAAGAATACCTCTTGCGTTAGGGAAGATACTTACAGCAATCTTAAGACCCTCTAAAAGAAGCTCGGGCTCTTCTATCATCCTTCTGTAGTCAGATGTAAGATAAGGTTCACACTCTGAACAGTTAGCGATGACATAATCGATCTTGTCCGGCTCCTTTGGAGCAAATTTGACAGCAGTAGGAAATCCTGCTCCTCCCATTCCGACTACGCCTGCTGCTCTCACAGCATCGATCTTGTCCTGAGGAGTCATCTCCTCATAAGGCTTAGCCGGCTTAAACTCCACTTCTTCATATTTGCCATCGTTCTCAACGATGATACTGGTGCACATAGCACCGGTTGCAAGCCTTCTGGGTTCAATGGATTTTACTGTTCCCGACACGGTTGCAAAGATCGGTGCTGAGACAAAGCCACCTGCCTCGGCGATCATCTGACCTGTAAGAACATGGTCACCAACCGCAACAACAGGCTTTGCAGGCGCACCAATATGCTGGGAAACAGGATATACCAGATCCCCTTTTGGCATTACTGTTTTGATGGGTTTGTCCTTAGAAAGCTCTTTACCTTCATAAGGGTGGATTCCCCCCGTAAAAGTACCTCTTGCCATTATCCTACCTTCCTCCGATTTTAGAAATCTTATCTCAAAGAACTTGAGATGATAATACACTTATTAATTATACTCGTTTTTGCCTGAAAATTTATGATTAATGTCAATTTTTTTAGTTATTATTTTGTCAACTAATTCCCATAATATGAGAAATTACATGTGACGCATAAAGGCTCATTGCAAATCTGCTCTTCTTCATATTCTCGTTCAGATCAAAGAAAAAGCTCTTGTCCTCGTAATCCCTTTTAAAGAAGGGTGCAAACACAAGGTCCCATTCCATGAGGTACTGTCCCTGCTTTTTGGTGTAGCAGTTCTCAGGCTTGGCCTTCTCCCTGAAATCTTTGTCCACGAAAGTTGCCAGACTCTTGTGGATCGCCATATCCTCCTGAGGCAGATAATAATAGTCCTTATAATTGGAGTAGAAATACTTAAGCTCCGTCTGATAAAGCGGAACACGAAGCGTAGCCTCCTGCCCCAATGTCTTGAAAAAGCAGCCGTCCACATTGCCCGTGATTGATGAGGGAAGTTCTACAGGAAGCTGCAGTTTCATAAACACCTCATACTTTTCATCTCCGTCCAGATCCCTGTATTTATTGGCCTGGACTTTGATAGCTTTAACAGGGAGCAGCAGAGCGCCATCCTCTCCGGACTGCGGGTCTGCCATATAGCGTGCCTCGTCTATCTCCTCGTCTGTTCTCACCGATATCTTCGGGAGATTTCCGAACATTTTGAAAAATCCAACATAAAGAAGGATTGGAGACATCCTCATCATTCCTTTTACATCTTCAAAATTATGGAGGAGCAGAAGCTCCAAAAGCTCTGAGTTCTTGCTCTCCTCATAGTCTTTGTAAACGGCGATCAGCTTGCCGCCGTCATACTGATCTTCCCTGTTTATCTTAAGGAATTTCTCAACAGTCTTCTGCTTGCAGTCAGCAAGACCAAGCTGTCTCTTAAAGGGCTTGACCCATTTGTACAGATCAAAGGATGAGAGCCTTCCGAAAGGATCTGTCAGTTTGTGTTCCTCATATTTGCTCTGAAGAAACGGAATATCAAATCGGTCTCCGTTAAAGTGCACGACCCTGGAAAAAGACCTTGAGAAGTCCGAAAACTCCGATAAAACCTTCTCTTCCTCCTGCGTGTTCTCGGCAAAGAACTGCCTCACAACCCACTTTCCGTTTTCTACAAACCCGGTTCCTATCATATAAATATCAGAATTTCTGGGTGAAAGACCTGTGGTCTCAATATCAATGAACAGGATTTCCTCTCTGCTGCAGCCGACGATTTCCGGCATCATCTCAAGAGCTCTGTTATCAACCCCTTCAACAATTTCATTACTTCTAATCATTATCCATCCCCGCTTTCCGAGATCTCCTACGCATTCTATGATACCATAAATCCGCTTGGCTGCGTGATTTATGGCATAAAAAAGGACACCTCTTTTTGTAAAAGAGATGTCCCAAAAAGTTACTGTTTATGCTTCTGGTTTTTCGTAGTAGAAAGAATTCTTTCTTACGAATCCTATATCCTTGTAATTAACGATCTGCTCTGTGCTTCCGATAAAGAGGATTCCTCCGGGCTTAAGGTTTGCGAAGTACTTTCTGAAGATGTCATCCTTAGCTTCCTCTGTGAAGTAGATAAGAACGTTACGACAAACGATAAGATGGCAGTCCTTCGGATAAGGATCGCGCAAAAGATCTGCCTGCTTGAAGGTAACTCTTGATGTGATCTCGCTTGAAACCTTCATCTTGCCATCGGGAGTTTCAGTGAAGTATTTCTTCTTAAACTCCTCGGGAACGCCTGCAATCTCCTTCTTGTCATAGATGGCTGCCTTAGCCTTGGCAAGTACCACAGCATCAAGGTCTGTAGCATACACGTTTATCTGGTTAAGAGGAAGGTGCTTGGAGAGCATCATAACAATAGTGTATGGCTCATCACCTGTTGAGCAGGCTGCACTCCAGATCTTTAAGTTCTTGCCGAACTTCTTCATGAGTTCAGGAACCATTTCCTTATCCATGAGTTCCCACTGCTCTTTGTTTCTGAAGAATTCAGACACGTTGATGGTGAGATATGTAACAAAGGAATCCAGCGCCTCTCTGTCCTTTTTTATCAGCTCAAAGAATCCGTCATAACCCTTAACGTCATACTTACCGATCAGAGTATCAATTCTTCTCTTCATCTGCTTTTCTTTGTATGCATTGAGGTCAATCTTGGTCAGATCGTACACATTTTTCTTGAACCACTCATAATCAGCTGCCATAAAGCCTAATTCCTCCTAATATCAAATTTGATAGTGCCACTACTTCAATTTTATATTAGTTGGAATTGTATGTAAAATTAAATAAGTATAAATAATATTTCGTTAATAAATGCATAAAAATAAGGGGCGGAAAAACTTCCACCCCTTAAAAATCATCAAGTATAATTATTCGTTCTCTTCGTTCTGCTCTGCAATAACCTTGTCGATGTCAACTGATACTACATCGCCTTCTTCCTCAGCAGGAGCTCCCTCTTCCTTCTCAGGAGCGAACATAGCCTTGATTGAAAGGCTGATCTTCTTGTCTGCCTCGTTGAAGTCCACGATCTTAGCCTCAACTTCCTGACCTACCTTAAGGACATCTGCAGGCTTATCAACGTGCTCTTTAGCGATCTGAGATACATGAAGGAGAGCATCGATTCCGGGCTCAAGCTCTACGAATGCACCAAAATCTGTCATTCTGGCAACCTTACCCTTTACGATATTTCCAACTGCATACTTCTCAGTAGCATCCTTCCAAGGGTTCTCATTATCGAACTTTCTTGAAAGAGCAATCTTGCTTCCGTCGATTGACTTAACAAGAACCTTAACTGTATCGCCGATCTTGAATGCCTTCTTAGGAGACTCTACACGGCCCCAGCTCATCTCGGAGATGTGGAGAAGACCATCTGCTCCGCCGAGATCAATGAATGCACCAAAGTCTGTAACATTCTTAACTACACCGTCAACGATGTCGCCGGCCTGGATTGTATCGAAGAGCTTCTTAGCTGCTTCTGCCTTCTCAGCTGTTACGAGCATTCTTCTGTTACCGATGTATCTTCTTCTCTTAGGATTGTACTCAGTTACAACGAACTGGATCTCCTGATCCTGATACTTGGAAAGATCTTTCTCATAGCTGTCTGATACAAGGCTTGCAGGGATGAAGATTCTGACTTCATCAACTACTACTGTAAGTCCACCCTCAAGTACCTGTACAACCTTAGCTGTAAGAACTTCCTTGTTGTTGAATGCTTCCTCAATTCTCTTGTTGCCTCTGTCAAGGGCAAGTCTCTTGTATGAAAGAATGACCTGGCCGTCTGCATCGTTGGTCTTAAGGACTTTAACATCCATTGTATCGCCAACCTTAACGGCAGTTGTAAGGTCAATGCTGTTGTCATTGGAGTATTCACTCTTAGTTAAAACACCGTCGGACTTGTAACCAATGTTAAGGATTATCTCGTCAGGCTTAACGTCAATAACAGTTCCTTCAACTACCTCCCCTGTGTGAATTGTTTTGAACGATTCGTTAAGCATCTGTTCAAAAGTTTGTTCTGACATGTTTCTGAACCTCCTCAATAATGTTCTTAGGGGTTGAAGCCCCGGCGGTAATCCCGATCAGCTCTGCCGACTCGGGTATCTCCAGATGTAAGTCATCCAGAGTTTGAATAAAATACGTATTCTCACATCTCTGGGAACAAATTTCATAAAGTTTCCTTGAATTGGAGCTGTGAGCGCCACCAATGACGATCATAACGTCTGCTCTGGAGGCGATTTCCTCCGCTTCAGACTGTCTTTCTTCAGTAGCATTGCATATTGTATTCACAATATCAATATTGTAACGAAGATTTTTAAAGATTTCAATGGTTTCTTGAAATTTATTCATATTATAGGTGGTCTGGGACACCACCATGTATTCCGGTTTCCTGTCTTCTGAGAAATTTTCCGCCTCTTTTGGGGATTCTATGACAAAAACAGGTCCGCTGGCATAGCTCACAATTCCCTCAACCTCAGGATGGGCTTTGCTTCCAACCACTATGATGCTCTTTCCTTTTTTACTTTCTTCCTCCACGATCCTGTGAATTCTCTTCACAAAAGGACAAGTTGCATCAATCACCTCAAGCCCAGTATTCATGAGCTTTTCATGAACTTCCTTGGTAACACCGTGAGACCTGATTATCACAGTCCCTTCCTTGACATTTTCCAGTTCTTCAGGGCTTTCTATGACTTTTACGCCTTTTTTTTCAAGATCATTCACCACAGTTTCGTTATGAATTATGGGTCCAAATGTATAAATATTCTGTTTTCCAGCCTCAATCTGATCATAAACAGTCTCAACTGCCTTCGTCACCCCAAAGCAAAAACCGGCATGTTCCGCTACGATAACTTCCATGAAAACTCCTTACGTTTTGAATGATATGTCCTCGTAGTACTCCGGGTCCGTGATTAATATCCAATCAGCTTCGGGTACGCTTGCTTAGCGGTAGTAAGAGACCGCTCTTGGGATGCTCCACTAGACTCGATAAAACCTCGTCAAGTGGCCACCCATGGCTCGCACTAAGCTCGACATTACCTCGCTAAGTGCTCTGCTCATAGGACCACTCAGTTGCTTGGACATTATGCGCTCCCGAAGTAGGCCGAGGACTTTATCAATATTGTCGATAAATGTACTTTTAGTTTCTCTCTTTAAATAGTTCTAGGATTCTCTCAGCTACTTCATCGATGGTCATATCCGAAGAGTCAACGAGAATAGCGTCATCTGCCTGTTTAAGAGGAGAGATTTCTCTGTGCATATCTCTGTAGTCTCTATCCGCAATATCAGTTTTAATTGCTTCAAGATCGCACTCAACGCCTTTTTCTACCAGCTCTTTATAGCGTCTGTTGGCTCTAACGTCGACGCTTGCTGTAAGGTATACCTTAAGGTCAGCATTTGGCAGTACGACTGTTCCGATATCTCTGCCGTCCATGACTACGTCGGTGGTCTCGGCAAGCTTCTGCTGAAGCTCTACGAGTTTCTTTCTAACGTCGCCGTTAACGCTACTTGCAGACGCCATATTTCCAACTGCCTCAGTACGTATCAATGAATTAACGTTCTTACCATTAAGGTAAACCACCTGAACTCCATCCTCGTACTTGATCGTAATATCCGCACTCTGACAAGTCGCACTTATCTTCTCAGACTCCTCAGGAGCAATCCCGTTATCAATCATATAAAGCGCCATCGCCCTATACATCGCTCCCGTATCCACATATATAAATCCTAATTCCTTCGCAACCTTCTTCGCTATCGTACTCTTCCCTGCTCCTGCAGGTCCATCTATCGCTATTGCTTTCGCCATCTGTAAATACCTCCTATTATCTATCGTTTATTAACCTTTTATCTATCGTTTTATTATCGTAACATCTCTTCTAATCGTCTCACTCTTGCTCTGTCGGCGCATTTCAAGATTCTGAGTGAGGGCAATTCCTGCCATGGTGGACATCGGATCAAAGATTCGTAGTGGCTGCGATTATGGGCCACGGAGGCGAGACCAATCAATCATGAGCGTCCCACGCGAAATTATTGATGCTCTGGGCTCGTCGAAGTGCTTGGCACAACGAGCAGACAATGCGAACTTTGTCCGGTGGACGCCATGGCAGGAATTGCCCGGATTGTATTATTGATGCTCTGGGCTCGTCGAAGTGCTCGGCACAACGAGCAGACGATGCGAACTTTGTCCGGTAGACGCCATGGCAGGAATTGCCCGGATTGTATTATTGATGCTCTGGGCTCGTCGAAGTGCTTGGCACAACGAGCAGACAATGCGAACTTTGTCCGGTGGACGCCATGGCAGGAATTGCCCAGATTAGATTATTCTAATACCGCCGACTCCCCGGCAAGGTGCCCCGTTGACCAGGCGACTTGTAGGTTGAAGCCTCCGGTTTTGGTGTCGATGTCGAGGACTTCTCCCGCAAAGTAGAGTCCCGGGATGAGCTTGGACTCCATGGTGGATGGGTCAATTTCTTTTACGTTGACTCCTCCCCTTGTTATTATAGCTTCGTTAAAGTCTCTTGTCCCCTTTATTGTCATGGGCACATTCTTAATGAGCCCTCCAAAGGCGCGCCTTTCTTCCCTGGTAATACTGTTGACCGGTTTCTCCGGGTCAATTCCGGAAAGTTCTATCATCACAGGTATCAGCTTTGAAGGAAAAAGACCTCCAAGAGAATTCTTGAACTGCCTGTTTGGTGCATCATCAAAGTCTCGTAGGATCCTCTTGTCCAGCTTGTCCTCATCAAGGGCCGGCTTAAGATCAAGAAGGAGCCTGCCCTGCTTATCCCTGTCGTAGTAGCAGCTGGCTGTAAGCACAAGGGGACCGCTTATTCCAAAATGAGTAAAGAGCATTTCGCCCTGCTCTTCATACACTGGCTTTTTCTTGTCCAAAAAGAGCTTTAAGCCAACGTTTTTCAAGGATAATCCCTGTAAGTCTTTGCACCAGCTCTCTTCAATCTCGAAGGGCACAAGACTAGGGCGAAGCGGAATTATTGTGTGCCCCAGGTCTTTGGCAAATCTGTAGCCATCGCCGGTTGAACCTGTTGATGGATAGGACATTCCACCTGTGCAGACAATAATAGCATCAAACTCCTCACGGGTAATTGGCTCGTTCTTTTTGCTGTAGGTTACGACGCTGGCTCTGCCATCTATAGTCTCGACGGAGAAAACCTCAACCTCAAGCAGTACTTTGACCCCTGCTTTTTTTACCGCATTAAAAAGAGTCCTGATGATGTCCGAGGAGTGGTCCGATACGGGAAATACCCTATCGCCCCTCTCCACCTTTAAGTGACAGCCGTTTTCTTCAAAAAAGTCCATTACCGCATGGTTGTCAAAGCCATAAACTGCGCTGTACAAGAATCTTGGATTTCTCATGACATTGTCAAAGTAGTCTGTCACATCGCAGGCATTGGTGACGTTACATCTGCCCTTCCCGGTTATGTATATCTTTTTTCCCGGCTTTTCATTTTTCTCAAAAATAGTGACGCTCCCGCCGCTCTTTGCGGCAGACAGCGCCGCCATCATACCGGCTGCCCCACAGCCGATCACTGCTATTTTTTTCATGTTATTCCTTATCTTCACGCCGAAGCTGATTGGGTATAAGGTGACTACTCAGATCCTCTGACGCAAAATCTATCTCATCATTAAGATAAACCTGATAGTTGTTCCAGGTCTCTTCCAGCATCTTAAGGTCGGCCTGGACTTCATTGGGCTTTCTCATACAAAGAGCTACAACAAGCGCATTTATAACGCTAAGAGGTGCCACGAGGGAATCAACTATTGAAGCCATATCACTCTTTGCAAGGATGTTACAGGAAGAGTACAGATTCATTGGAGAATGAACAGAATCTGTAATGGTAATAACCTTGGCATTCCTGTCGTTGGCAAATTCCATGCACTTAAGAGTTCTCATGGAATACCTGGGGAAGCTGATACCTATGATGCAGTCCCTGTCGCCGATCCTGATCATCTGCTCAAACATCTCGCTGACACTTGTAGTTCTAATAAGAACGTTGTTGCCACGTATCATATTCAGATAAAAATGAAGAAAATCAGCCAGAGGCTCGCAGCTTCGAAGGCCTACAATGTAGACCGTTCTTGACTTGAGAATTATATCAACAGCTGTCTTAAAGGCAGCAACATCTATATTGTTGATAGTATGCTGAATATTGGAAATATCAGACTGAAGGATAGCTGACAGGATTTCGCCCTCATTGCTCTTGCCGAATCTCCTGCCCACCTTCTCAACGGAACCGAATTTATCTCCAACCCATGATGCAAGTGCCTTCTGAAACTCAGGATATCCATCATATCCAAGGCTCATGGCAAATCTTACAACTGTGGACTCACTTATCCCTACGATCTTACCAAGTTCTGCTGCTGTCATGAAAACAGCCTGCTCATAATGATCACAGATGTAAGTGGCAATGTTCTTCTTGCCCTTACTCATCCTGGAGTAACTTTCATTAATCCTTGTGATAACATCTACGTCTGCTTCGAATTTCATATCCCCTCACGGAATCATGGATTATTACCGGCAAAATGCATTGAATGATGATTCAAGCATTTGTACAGAAGTTTCCTCATCCAGATCATAGTCTCCTGTAACTGCCATGCATCCGGCACCATGGATGAATATCCACATCTGCATAAAGAGCTGCTGTGCATTCTGAGCACCCTTTGCTACAGCCTTGTTTATCTCTTTTACCACATTCTCCTCAGGTCCGTTTACAAGATCATACATGCTCTTGGAATCATCACTTGATTCAGACATGAAAAGAAGTCTGAAAAGGTGCGGATACTTCTGGGCAAAACCGATATATGCAAGACCAAGATCCACGAACGGAACCTCATGGTCCTTTTTGCAATCTGAATAGTACTCAAGATAATACTCTGCTGCCTTATCGTAAACATCCTTCTTAAGCGCATCCATGTTCTCGTAAATGCGGAAAATAGGCTGTGTTGAACATCCGGCAGCTGCAGCAAGTTTCCTTGAAGTAATGGCTTCAAAACCTTCCTTCTTGGTGATCTTAAATGCTGCATTCACTATTTCTTTTTGAGTAATGGTAGCTTTTCTAGACATAATACTCCTCCCAAATAAAAGAACGCCACTTATGAATTATCAGACTCTCTTATAGTAGCGTGCGTTATTATTCTACCCCAACGTGCATGCGGTGTCAAAGAGTATTTTACCGCCAGCCCCAAAAAGACAAAAATGCTTATCAGGCTGATAAGAAGTCCCTTTTTAAAATAGGGAGCACCATACTTCAAGACAACATCATGCTCTCCCGCAGGCACACGAAGAGCCATCATTCCGCAGGAATGTATGATCGGAGTTTCCTGTCCGTCAACATAAGCGTGCCAGCCGGCATCCAGCGGAAGTGATACGTAGAGAATTGTCTCTTCATCAAATGAAGAATATCCCTTTAGTCCGCTGTAGTCTCTCGTTATATTCTGGAGCCCTCTTGCTGTGTTTTCCTCGCAAAGAGATGCTATGGCAGCATTCTTGTAAAGAGTTTCTCCCGAGAAATGCTCCCAGTCAGATTCAACCAGCATATTGACTTCCTGGGCGGTTACTTCATCGAGAATATCCTCAACCTGAGATACATCCTCGTCGTTGACCACCATTGCATAAAGCAGAGCTATTCCTCTTCGCTCAGCCCAGAGATCCTTAAGCTCGCTTTTTCTAATGAAGCGCTGTGCCCCGTAAGCCATGGGAGAAGCGGGAAATTCTGCTATGGTCACCTCATGTCCATACAGGGTGTCACTGTAAACAGTTTCTGCGATCTCCCGCTCTGTGTCGGTATAGCTCTCCCTGTTGAGCAGATCGCTGAACACCACATACTTGGATGCTATAGCTGCAGGAAGTCCCGGTATCAGGCGCTTGTTGAGACGGGTGTCTCCATCCTCATCGAAGAAGTCAAACAGGTCGTCAAACTCAGTCAAAGAGCTGCTTGCCGTTGTTATATAGCAGTTAGTTGCTGTTATTCCGGTCTCACTTGGGAAAATAAGGACATTTTCCCAGTTCATAAAGCGGTACGCAGGGTCAGGGCTGTGTAACTCGCCTGATATGTCATAAACTGTGCGGTAATCCTCAGGGGGACAGTACATGTTATCCCTGATCATCTGCTGAGACAAAAGCGTTGTTCCAATGGCTATCACGCTTACTGAAGCAAGTGCAAATTTTCCTGCCTTGGGGAACAAAAGCAAAGCACCCACAACGGCAAAGGAAACGTTAATAGCAAAATATACAGGCTTCAGAATAAGGGAACCGCCTTCCGGATTATGTAATACCAGAAGTGCTATAACATAAGCCACAACACCCAAAAGATACACTGCAAGACATGGCTTTACCGGATATTCCTCCGGCTCATCAAGTACCATCGCTGCAGCAAGAACCATGACCATATCAAACATATACCACCAGCGGTAATAATCTGTCACAAACAGAAGGAACACTGATGAAAGAAGCGGTGAAAGAGACAGGATAAACAGGAACAAAAGAAGAAGTGTTATCCGATCTTTCCTTCTCTTTACCATGTAAGCAACTGTAAGCGCCAAAAGGCCTCCCGGAAGGAAGCATGAGCCTATGCTCATCTCTATTGGCATGATACTTGCCTGGGCCATAAGCGCATCAGAAGGAAGAATGAATCCCTTAATAAGCACCAGCACATGCATAAAGTCGTGGAAGAAGGAAACAGCCTTTGTTTCTCCCCCTGTAACTCTGTTGTTTGAAAGGATGTAAATAATATTCGGGAGAAAAACAGCCGCTGCCATACCGGCACCAAGAAAACCTCCGGCAATCATCGTCAGCGTATTCCTTACAAAAGCGCGAAAATCTTTTTTTGTAAAACGGAACAGGTAATAAACAATAAGGAACAGTACCTCTTGCACAAAGAAGAAATAGTTAGTAATACAGTTCAAAAATACAAAGAATGAAAACAGCAAAAAGGGCTTGCGTCTCTCCTGCCCCTCTTTTTCCATAACCATCTCCACACCTGTAAGAAGAAGCGGGAAAAGAGCTATTGCATCATGGAAGAAATAGAACTGAAGATTCGCACACTGGAAGCCCGAAAAAGCATATCCAAGAGCGCCTGCTGCCGCTGCAACATCATTCTTAACAAAGCGGCTAAGATACCAGTAAGCAGTATAAAAAGCAACTATGTATTTCAGGATAAAAACGAATCCCATAAGGTACGGAACCGCGCGCGCTGGAAACAGCAGATAAACCCAGAAAAACGGAGAAAACAGTCCGTAATATGTGTAACCTAAAATAGTGGATGTACCAAGATCGATATTGTGGGAAAAAGTGTCGATACCGCCCTCTTTCACCGCACGTACCATGCCCACGTAGAAAGGAAGCATCTGCTCTACAAAATCATCTGAAAGAGTGTAAAACCCACGACCTTTTATGATAAAGAATAAAAACGGAATTGCCGCAGTAATAAGACAAAGAGGGAAAAACCTGGCCCCCGGAAAACTCTTAATAAAGGATGTACTTCTATTTTTCATTAAAACAAATAACCCCTTTCAAATCATAACAGCGATATTTTGCCTATTGAATATTATCATATCCCTTTCGTTTTGAAAACGTTGATTCGCCAATTCAAAAAACTGCTCCCAGATGTTAAAATAATACGTGAAATAAGTATATTCAGGGGGTTCACAATGAAAAAAAAACACAGCTACTCTCTCGGCAGGAGAATGGCCTACGGAATGGCAGAGTTCTACGGCGGGGGATGTTTTGTAATCATCAACACTTTCTTCACGGTCTTTCTGACCAAGGCACTTGGAATGCCTGCCGCACTTGCCGGAACAATTCCGCTTGTGGGCAAGATATGGGATGCCATCACTGATCCCATGATGGGCAACATAACCGACAGAACAGTCTCAAAGTTTGGTGCCAAGAGATTCTACATTCTTGTAGGAGGCATAGTATCAGCCCTGACCTTCGTGGTCATGTGGATAACGATTCCCACGAAATCCATAGGCGGAATGTATGCTTTCTATCTGTTTATGTACTGCCTGTTCTCCACAGGCTTCACCATCATATCGGTTCCCTACAACGGACTTCTTCCCGATATGATTGACGACTACACCATCCGCGCCAGGTTTTCCAACGTACGTATGATATGGTCAACCCTTGGTTCAATGGTATGTGGTCTTGTTCCCACCTTTATCATCAAGGATAATCTGGATACATCAGCATATATGCGTTGTGCCCTTCTATTTGGTTTCCTCTTTTTGGTGACCTCCATGGTGACATTTGCAGGAACCTGGGAGAATCAGAAAGAGCCCGTTAAGACAAGCCTTTTAGAGAGTTTCCCCCAGGCAGCCAGCGTGTTTGGAAGCCACTCCTTCAGACTGTTCATCTGCATCTATCTCTTTGGCCAGTGCGGTATGGACTTCGTCTCAGGCATGGCTGTTTACTACGTTGACGATGTTCTTAACGGCTACGGCAACGGATATTTCACATATCTGATGGCAACGATACTCATCTCACAGCTTGTTGGAATGCTGATCTGGGGGCCTGTAATGACAATGACCTCCAAGAGAACAACAATACTTATCGGCGCTCCTCTAAGGCTTTTTGCAACCTTGGGACTTCTGGCAATCTCCTACGAAGGCGCACCAATAGCTCCGATCCTGGCACTCACAGCCCTTATTGGATTCGGAAATGCTGCTACTCTCACAAGTATCTTTTCCATTATGGCTGACATGGCTGAGGTCGATGAGCTCATTACTTCAATAAGAAGACCGGGTATCGTATCCGGAATGGCAACCTTCGCAAGAAAGATCTCCTCAGGTCTTTCAGCTGCCATCATCGGTTTCCTGCTCTCAGCCGTTGGCTACGATGAAATCATTGCAAACGGAGGCCTTCGCCAGAGCCTTGAAACCCAGCACGGAATTGTTTACATCTACGTGTTTGTTCCTGCAATACTCATGGTCCTTCTTATCATCGCGGGATTTGTTTTCCCTCTTACCGGAAAAGAGTTCAAGGTAGTACAGACTGAAATCGCAAGGAGAAGAGGCGAGGATTCCTCACAGATTACTCAGGAAGAGATTGCCATCTGCGAAAAAGTAACAGGAATGCCATATGACAGGCTTTGGAACAAAGACAACACAAAGCCCGGAAGGAAAAATAAATGAGCGACATAAAGTTTCTTGGTGAGGAAGACTATCTCCCCGCAATGGAAAATGAAGTAAAAGCCTGGCGCGAAACCAGCGTAAAGCAGGATTTGGTTCAGAGCTTTGACGGAACCAGACTGAACTACTACATAGCTACTCCCGAAAATCCCAAAGCCTGCGTGGTTGTGGTTCACGGCATGGCCGAGTTCTACGGCAAATATCACGAGTATCTGTGGAACCTCTACAGAGCAGGCTACATGGTCTGCTTCATGGAACAGCGGGGCTTTGGCTACTCGGAGGGCAAGGCTCCGGAGCACGATCTTATCTATATCGACGACTATGAGACTTACGTGGAAGATCTTCACTGTTTCATCGATAACAGAGTCCGTCCTTTGGCAAAAGACCTGTCGCTCTTCCTTATAGCTCATTCCATGGGAGGCTGTATTGGAGCTCTTTTCCTGGAAAAATATCCCAGTGTATTTAAGGGTGCAATCCTTAGCTCTCCCATGATGAAGATGAAAGGCCAGGACTACTCTCCCCTTATGGTCAATCTTGTGGGACTATATGCTGCAATCTCCGGAAAAAGCAAGAAGCTTGCTCCGGGACAAAAGCACTTTAACCCTGACGCCAAGCTTGAGGTAAGCAGCGCAGTTTCAAGGCCAAGATTTGAATACCAGCTTAATATGAGACGCGGGGATAAGCATTATCAGCCCTCGGGAGCAACCTTTGGATGGGCCGTTGCAAGTCTCAGGGCCACAAGAGAAGTAATAAGATATGCAGGAAATATAAAAATCCCCGTCTGCGTCATGACAGCCGGGGATGATCACCTTATCGATCCTGCGGGTTATGAGAGCTTTAAAAAAAAGCTTCCTTCCGCAAAATTCTATCACTATGAAAGATCAAGGCACGAAATATTCAATTCCGATGAAGAAACCAGAAAGCAGTATTTTTCAGATGTATTAAGCATTCTGGAGAGCTTCCAGGGTTAACTGCACAACGCCCTCAAGGTTGTTGTCTTTTTCCTCAATTGTTATATCAGCATACTTTTCATACAAGGCGCTGCGTTCGTTATAGAGAGAAACAAGGGACTGACCCTCTCTCATGACAACGCCGCGCTGTTTTGCATTATGGAGGCGCTGTGTAAGAATATCCATATCGACTTTAAGATAGACCACCTTGCCCAGGTTCTTGTAGTGGTCCATTGCCTCTTTTCCGTATACTACGCTTCCACCTGTTGCAATTACAGTTCTCTCTGCCTCAATTCCGGCATTAACCTTGTTCTCAATCTCAATAAAGCCTTCAACTCCCTCAGACTCTATTATGTCCGAGAGCTTTTTTCCATAGGTCTCCTGGATCACAATGTCTGCGTCCACAAATCTGTAGCCAAGGATCTTGGCAAGCACCACCCCCATGGTACTCTTGCCTGAAGCAGGCATTCCGATCAAAACGATGTTGTCTTTTTTCATAAACTCAAAATCTCCTCACTCAATTATTCCCCCGCCCAGAACGTATTCGCCGTCGTAAATTACGGCGCTCTGTCCGGGTGTAATGGCCCTTTGGGGCTCATCAAAAACTATTTTTGCATGTCCGCCTTCAAGTATTTCCAAAGTGGCTGGCTTTTCTTTGTGCCTGTACCTTATCTTGGCCTGGCACCTAACCGGCTCTGTGGGCGCATCCCCTGTTATCCAGTGAAACTCTCTGACAAGAACCTCTTTTTCAAAAAGATCCTCATCATCTGCAAGGATAACTTCATTGCGCTCGGTATCCAGCCTCTTTACATAAAGCCTTCTGTCAGCAGGGATCCCCAGTCCACGCCTCTGGCCTATGGTGTAGTTGATAATACCCTCATGGGTGCCAAGAATATTTCCTTCAAGGTCAACAAAGTTCCCCTTTGGATACTCCTTATTCCTGTAGCGCTTTATCATGGACGCATAGTCCCCGTCAGGTACAAAGCAGATGTCCTGGCTGTCCTTCTTGTCCTTGTTGACAAAGCCGTATTCATCAGCTATCGCCCTGGTCTCCTCCTTGGTCATATCTCCAAGAGGGAAATATGTGTGGCGAAGCTGTTCCTCAGAAAGGTCATAGAGAACATAGCTCTGGTCCTTGGCTGGATCCACTGCCTTCATCAGGTAGAAATGGCCGTCCTTCTGCCGGATCCTTGCGTAGTGGCCTGTGACTATGTTGTCATAACCAAGCTCTTTGGCTTTCTCATAGAGGATATCAAACTTAAGGTATTTATTGCACCTTATACAGGGGTTTGGAGTCTCGCCCCTCTCATAACTGCACACAAAAGGCTCGATGACATTCTTGGTAAACTCTGCCTCGTAGTGAAGGATCCGATAGTCAATGCCTATCTTCTCACACACACTCCTTGCATCCTGTGTATCCTTAAGGCTGCAGCAGGTTCCAAAAAGGTCCTCGCCTATCATGTCATTTTCGTATAATCGCATGGTGCATCCCATGCAGTCAAATCCTTTTTTGACCATAAGCATAGCGGCAACGCTGGAATCAACGCCGCCGCTCATTGCTATAAGTGCTTTTTTGTTTTCATTAACCATTGTTGATCTTATCTATTATCTCCGGGAGAATCGCATCAATCTTGTCATTGTCTATCTGACAGGTTCCTGCATTGGCGTGTCCGCCACCGCCATACTCAAGACACAGCTCTCCGATATTGAACTTGGATGCCTTGTTGATGATGCTCTTTCCAATCATAACTGCTGTATTCTGTTTTTTGAAGCCCCATGCTACATGGATTGAAATCTCAGCTTCAGGGTAAAGTGCGTAGATCATGAAGCGGTTACCGGCATATATTACATCACCTGCTGCCTTCTGGTCAACTAAAACAACCTTGCCTTCCATGTGGGAAATCTCTTTTAACTGAGCCTTAAACTTCTCTGACTGCTCCATGTAAAGGTCAACTCTCTCTTTTACATCGGGAAGCTCAAGAACATCCTTGATATCATGGTTAACGCAGTAATCAATAAGCTCCATCATAAGGTCATAGTTGGAAATCCTGAAATCATGGAATCTTCCAAGACCTGTCCTTGCATCCATCAGGAAATTCATAAGTACCCAGTCCTTTGGATCAAGGATCTCTTCCTCTGTAAAGTCTGCCGAATCGCCCTTGTCTACTGCTGTCATTATCTCATCAGAAATTCTCTCCAGCTTGTAGCCGTGATCCTTGTAGTAGTTATAAACAACTCTGGCTGCGGACTTGGCATCGCCCTCGATGAACCAGTTGTTATTGTCCTTCATTGATGCATTTCTTGTAAGCTCAGACTCGTGGTGGTCAAAGCACATAAATACTCTGGAATCATAAGGCAGATTGGTCGTGATGTCACCACCTGACAGCTCTATCTTGCCATCCTGAACATCCTTGGGATGAACAAACTTGATATCATCGATCAGGTCGCACTCC
>JAEEGL014657260.1_pt1 | contig 22221 bp, 17 predicted proteins | sample 9134231 | NCBI WGS metagenome assembly JAEEGL01 (sample SAMN16246548, study PRJNA631951) | gut metagenome | biome: gut microbiome; feature: rumen; material: fiber-attached | host: Bos | place: Iran: Karaj | collected 2018-10 | reverse complement strand
TGCTGGCGCATGTTCTGGATCTTGATGGACGTCAGCGCGCCGTAGGGCAGCGCGCGCTCCAGCACGCTGCCCGGGTTGGTGGTGTGGACGTGGATCTTGATCATGCCCTCGTCGTCCAGCATCACCAGCGAATCGCCGATGCCGGACAGGAAGTCGTGCAGCGGCGCCGAATCCTCGGTCCCCGCGCGCATGATGATGAACTCGGTGCAGTATCCGAACTTGATGTCCTCGGTGTCAAAGGCCTCGAACACGCTGCCGCCGGTCTTGCCCGCTCCGGCGGACTCTTCCGCCGACAGGGTCTCGCCCCGGACAGCGGCCAGCATCCCCTCGAGGATGAAGACGTAGCCCTTGCCGCCGGCGTCCACGACGCCGGCCTTGGCCAGGACCGGGTTCTGGGTCGGGGTCAGGTCCAGCGCGGTCTTCGCCGCCAGGATGACCGCCTCGAAGAACGCCTCGAGACCGCCCTGTCCCGCCGCCGAGGCGGCGGCCTCCGCCGACTTGCGCGCCACGGTGAGGATGGTCCCCTCCGCGGGCTTGTTCACCACGGCGTAGGCCTTTTCCACGCCGGACTTCATGGCCTCGGCGAACTCCGCCTGGCCCACGCTGTCCTTCTCCTTCAAAAACTTCGCCATGCCGCCGAACAGCAGCGACGTGATGACGCCCGAGTTCCCGTGGGACCCCCGAATCAGCAGCGAGGCCGACCGCTCCGCGATCTTGCCGATCCGGTCGGTGTTCATGCTCTCCAGCTCTCTGGCGCAATAGGAAAGCGTCATGGACATATTCGTTCCCGTGTCGCCGTCCGGCACGGGGAAGACGTTCAGCTCGTTCAGCGTCTGTTTCTTCGCGTCGACCATGGCCGCCGCGTTCATCAGCATGGTCCGGTAGACCCTGCCGTCAATTCTCTGATCCACTTCCGGCACAACTCCTACTCTTCCTGAAAACTCATTCGGTCTCTTTGTCCGGCTCCGTGATGGCGTCCACGAAGACGTTGACGTTTCCGACCGGAACGCCGGTCTGCTGCTCGACGACGTATCGGACCTCGTTCATCGTCGAAAGCGCGATCGTTCTCATGTTCACGCCGTGGTCCACGGCGATGTGAAGCTCAATATCCACGCGCCCTTTCACCGGCGTGACCTTGACGCCCTTGTGAAAGCTCTCGCCCCGCAGGAGCGTCACGATCCCGTCGCCCAGATTGCGGACGGTCATCCCCTTGACGCCCATGCAGTTCAGCGCGGCATAGCCGGCGATGATGGCGATGACGGCGTTATCGACCTCGATGCAGCCTTTCTTGTTGAGGAACTTCATGGCTCTGCCTCCGTTTCAATATCTGCGCCGCGCAGCCGGTCCGCCCTTCGCCCCGCGAAAAGCGGGGAAGAGCCCGTGTCCGGCCGCGCCGGTCTCCCGGCAGCTTCTCTATTATACATCCCTTCGGCCGAGAATTCAAGGATTATTTGTGACGGCTCAATCGTTTTTCCGTCTTCCCGCCACGGCGAAGCACACGCCGAAGCCCACCAGGATCCCCAGGATCCCCGCCGCGATCAGCATCCAGAGCGGGAAGCTGCAGGAAAGCAGGCCGTCCGCCCCGGTGCGTTCGGCGGCGGTCCCGGCGGTGGTCTCCGGCGGAGGGGTGGTCGCCTCGGTGGTGGGTTCGGCGGTGGTCTCCGGCGGGGTCGTCGCCTCGGTGGTGGGCTCCGTGGTGGTCTCCGGCGGCTCGGTGGTAGTCTCCGGCGGCTCGGTGGTGGTCTCCGGCGGTTCGGTGGTGGTCTCCTCGGTGGTGGACTCCGTGGGGCCCGTGAACCGCGGCATGCGCCACACGTTGATGTAGTACAGTTTTTCCGTCTCGCCGTCCTCGGCGACGCTGCGCACCTCGACGCGGGTCTCGCCCACTTCCAGCTCCAGCCCGTCGATGTCCTCCGCCCCCTCGGCCAGCGCGTCCCGCGCCTTGGCCGAGACGGACAGGACGTCCGCCTCGAAGGGCAGATACAGGGCGTACTCCGTGATCTCCGGGTCGAAGGCCGGGCTCAGCATCCCGACGCTGACGGACAGCTCGGCCAGCGCCGCGTCGTCCGACGGGACGTAGTACGGGTCCTGCTGGCGCGTCACGGCCACGGTATACGTCTTTTGGGCGCCGTTGGCCGCGGTGACCGTCACGTAGACGTAGTTGGTCCCGACGGCCAGCCAGTTGTTGCCGCTCACGGTATAGGACGCGCCGCCGTCCGCCGTGGAGGCCGAAACGGAGACCGAGTCCGTGGAAAAGGGCACCGTGGCGGCGTACCACGTGGTCCCCGCCGAAAAGGCCGGCGAGATCGACGCGCCGCTCAGCGACAGCGAAGCCAGATCGCAGTTGGACGAGAGCGGCGCGGCCACGGTGACGGAGTATCCGCTGGACGATGCCGACGCGTCGGCGGTCCCGTCGCTGGCGGTGACGCCGCTGGGCGTCACCCGCACCGCGGTCCCCGCCGGGGCGGAGCCGGAAACGGTGAACGCCACGTAGAAGATGGTGGTCCCGCCCTTGATGGGCTTGGTCTGGTTGTCGTCGTACCCCAAAAACGAAACGGTCCCGCCGCCGCCGGACACCGTGAAGGACCAGCCGGACGGCGTGCCGCTGTATCCGGCATAGGTCAGGACGCCCGTGTCGTAGCTCAGCGCGCCCTGGACGGCGTACAGCCCCGAGCCGCTCATGTTGACGGCCAGCGTGATGGTGTTGCCCGCGCGGACGGTGGACGGCCCGGACACGCTGATCGAGGCCGAGACCGCGCCCACGGGCGCGGCGGCCATCAGCGCCGCCGACAGCGTCAGAACCAGCGCGCAGAGGATGCCGATGAATCTTCTCATGTCTTTTTCCCCAAAACCGTCATCTCTGTCAGACCTTCCGGCCCGTCAGGGTCAGATTGCCCAGCAGATAGGATTTCATGTTGACAAAGTCGGTCAGCGAGAACTGTCCGTCCCCGTTCAGGTCGCCGGCCAGCAGCTTCACGCCCGAGAGCTTCGCGGTCCCCAGCAGATGGGACTTCATCTGGACGAAGTCGGTCAGCGTGGCCTTCCCGTCCCCGTTCACGTCACCGGTGACCACCAGCGAGACGGACCGGACGGTCTTGCCGTCCACCACCAGAGCGACCTTCCACCCCGTGCCCACGGCCGCGTCGGCCGCGGCCTCCGCGCCGGAGGCGTCGAAGACCTTCACGTAGGCCGGATAGTCCATCCCGGCGATCAGCTTGGCCGCCGTCAGACCGGCCGCCGCGCCGGACAGGCGTCCGGCGTCCGTGTCCACCCGGTATACCGACGAGGTCAGCGCCGCGCGGACGGAGGTCCGCACCGCCAGCGCCCGGCTGGAGCCGCTGGCGGAAGACGTGGCCGTCTCCGCCCGCCGCATGTAAAAGCGATACGACGTGTTCTCGTCCAGTCCCTTGAACACGGGGCTGGTCTGCCACTTCCCGTCGGCGCCCAGGCGGTATTCCATCCCCTCCACGGCGGTCAGCGTGACGCGGTCATAGCTCACCTTCGCGGCGGTGGGTGCCTCGGGCGCATCCTCGGCGGCCTTGGCCACCGTCGCCGCTCTGGTCGACGCGCTGCCGCAGCCCTCGCCCGAGGCGACGACCGTCAGCGTCAGCTCTTTGCCGATGTCCTCCGCGCCCACCGTATAGGTCTCCTCCCGCGAGACGGTCTCGCCGTCCAGCGTCCAGAGATACGACAGCTCGCCGCGGTACGACAGCCGGGACAGGTCCGCCCCCAGCGTCTCGCCGTAGCGGGCGTCTCCGTCCAGCATCACCTTCCCCGTGACGGGGACCTTGAAGCTCACGCGCCCGGTGACCAGCACCGTGGCGCCGGAGGAGGAAAAGCTCATGCTGCCCTTTTCGGTCACCACGGCGTAGCCCCCCGCGGCCAGCGAGGCCGAAGCCCGCTCCTTCCGGCCGAACACGTCGATCAGCGTGCCGCCGTCGGCCGAGGCGGCCTTCACCGTTCCGTCCAGCACGGTGACCGTGGCCCCCGGCGCGGCCAGAACGGCCCAGTCGTCGCCCAGGACGACGCGCCGCTGCGCGGAGATCGAGGGGACCGTCACCGCGTCCCCCACCGAGCCGGCCAGCTCGCCCGCCGCCCGGTCCGCCAGGTCCTCCAGCGAGATCGAGGCCACGGCTTCCCGCCCCGCCTTTTTCAGCTGGGACGGGCGCTTTTCCGTATCCAGCGCCGCTTCCGCCCGGTCCGCCATGTACTCCTTCAGGCGCGGCAGCAGCTGTTTCCTCACGTAGGAATAGGTGATCAGAGGGTCCGCCGCCGTACCGGCGTCCGCCGCGGACGCAAGGCCCGCGCCGCCGAAGACCAGCAGCATCCCCACCGCCAGCGCGGCGATCCAGAACCGTCTCACCCGGCCGGTCATCCGGCGCACCTCCCCTCCGTTTTGCCGCGTTCCGGGGCGCAGAGCGCCCCGCTTCGCCGTCTCATTTTATCACAGCGGCGCCGCTTTTGTCAATACACGGCGCCCTTTCCGGCGTTTTCAACGGGCTGTTCCGCGCAAATTTTACATCTTTGATACATTTTTCCGGCCTTTTCCCGCGTTTTCTCTCCCGTCGTGAAAAACGTCCCGCCGCCCGAAAAAACCTTTGCAGACCCGCGCCGCTTGTGCTATACTTATAAAAAGGAAAGACCCTGATCGGAAACGGAGGATCCCGCCATGGCGTTTCGCCTTCTCGAGCCCGCCGACCTCGGCGGCAACTTTTTTCGCCTGTTCGGCGAAGACTGGGCCCTGCTCTCTGCGGGCGGGCCGGACGACTACAACATGATGACCGTCAGCTGGGGACAGACCGGCGTGCTCTGGAACCGGCCCGTGGCCACGGTCTACGCGCGCCCCCAGCGGTACACCAAGCGCTTTCTGGACGCCGGCGACGTCTTCGCCCTCTCCTTCTTCGGCGAAGAGAGCCGCGCTGCGCTGAAGTTCTGCGGCTCGGCCAGCGGCCGGACCTCGGACAAAAAGCACGTGCCCGGCCTGACCCCGGCGTTCCGCGACGGCGCCGTCGTCTTTGAAGAGGCGCGGCTCGTCCTGATCTGCCGCACGCTCTACCGGGCGCCGCTGCTGGCCGAGGGCTTCACGGACCCCGCCGTGCCGGCGGCCTGCTATCCCGCGGGCGACTATCACACCGCCTACACCGGCGAGATCGTCAAGGTCCTCGCGGGGTGATCTGACGCGGACATCCTTGCGGAAGGGAGGCGGAGCCCACGGAACCCGCCGTGCGCAAAAACGATTTCAGCCGGGGCAGCGTGCGCCGGGGCATCACCCGTCTGGCTCTGCCCCTGATCGCGGCCCAGCTCGTCAACGTCCTGTACAACATCACCGACCGCATCTTCATCAGCCGCATCCCCGAGGTGGGCGATCTGGCCCTGACGGGGGTGGGCGTCACCTTTCCTCTGCTGATGATCGTCTCGGCCTTCAGCGTGCTGTGCGGACAGGGCGGCGCGCCGCTCTGCTCCATCGCCCGGGGCGAGGGGGACGACGCGCGCGCCGAGCGCATCCTCGGCAACGCCTTCACCATGCTGCTGTTCTGCGGCGCGCTGGCCACGGCCGTCGGTCTGGCCGTCAAGCGGCCGCTGCTGCTGCTCTTCGGCGCCAGCGCGGCGACGCTGCCCTACGCCGACGGGTACATCACGGTCTATCTGCTGGGCAGCGTGCTGGTGATGATCAGCCTCGGCATGAACTATTACATCAACGCCCAGGGCTTCGCCCGGGTGGGCATGGTCAGCGTCGTCATCGGCGCGGCGGCCAACATCGCGCTGGACCCGCTGTTCCTCTTCGTGCTGGGCTGGGGCGTCCGCGGCGCCGCCGCGGCCACGGTCCTGTCCCAGGCGCTCTCCGCGGCCTGGGTGCTGTTCTTCCTCTTCGGAAAGCGCGCCATCCTGCGGCTTCGGTTCAAAAACATGGTCCCCGACCCGCGGCTGGTCTGGAGGATCGCCTCGCTGGGGTTTTCCAGCTTCTGCATGAAGCTCACGGCCAGCGCCGTCAATCTGGTGTGCAACGCCGCGCTCCAGGCCTGGGGCGGCGACAGCTACGTGGAGATCATGACCATCGTGAACTCCGTCCGCGAGATGATCATGCTGCCCTTCGGCGGCTTCACGGACGGGGCCCAGCCCGTCACGGGCTTCAACTACGGCGCGGGGCAGTACAGCCGCGTCCGCGCCTGCATCCGGTTCGTCACGCTGGTCTGCGCGGTCTACGCCGCGGCCAGCTGGGCCGCGGTCATGCTGTTCCCCGGGGCGCTGGTCCGCATCTTCGACGGCGGCGCGGAGATCGTGGACGCCGGGGCCCGGGCCCTTCGCATCTACTACGCCGTCCATTGGATCATGTGCCTGCAGATGGTGGGCCAAAGCACCTTCGTGGCGCTGGGCAAGGCGCGCCAGGCGGTGTTCTTCACGCTGCTGCGCAAGATCTTCATCGTCGTGCCGCTGGCGCTGATCCTGCCCGGGCTTTTCGGCCTCGGCACGGACGGCGTCTTCCTGGCCGAACCCATCTCCGACTTCGTCAGCGCCACGGCCTGCTATCTGACGCTGGTGCTGACCGTTCTCCGCCGTCTGCCGCGGGAGGACCGGGCCCTTCCCGCTCCCCCGTCCGGCCGGTCCTGATCCGGCCTGAGCGGCCATTCTTTCCGACAGGAGCCCATCTATGACTGAGACCCGCATCGAACACGACTCTCTGGGCGAGATCGCCGTCCCGGCGGACCGCCTCTGGGGCGCCCAGACCCAGCGCAGTCTGGAAAACTTTCCCATCGGCCGGGAGAAGATGCCGCCGGAGATCCTGCGCGCCTTCGCCCTTTTGAAGCGGGCGGCGGCCGACGCCAACGCCGCGCTGGTCCCGGCGCGCATGACCGAAGAAAAACGAGCGGCCGTCGCCGCCGCCTGCGGCGGGATCCTGGACGGGAGCCTCGCCCCGGAGTTTCCCCTGTCGGTCTGGCAGACCGGCTCGGGGACCCAGACCAACATGAACGTGAACGAGGTCGTCGCCAACCGCGGCAACGCGCTGGCGGGCCGGCGGCTCCTCCACCCCAACGACGACGTCAATATGTCCCAGAGCTCCAACGACACCTTCCCCACGGCCATGCACATTGCCGCGGCGGAGGCGCTGGAGCGCAGCCTGTTCCCCGCGGTCGACGGCCTGATCCGCACTTTCCTGCGGCTGGAGGAGGAGAACCGGGGCGTCGTCAAGCTGGGCCGCACCCACCTGCAGGACGCGGTCCCCATCGCCTTTTCCCAGGAGATCTCGGGCTGGCGCGGCATGCTGGAGCAGGGCCGGGACCAGCTCCGCGCCGCGCAGAAGGGGCTTTGCCGTCTGGCTGTGGGCGGGACCGCCGTGGGGACCGGGCTGAACGCGCCCAAGGGCTTCGGCGCGCTGGTCTGCGGGGCGCTCCGGCGCGAGACGGGCCTTCCCTTCGAAGAGGACCCCAACAAGTTCCACGCTCTCACCTCGGCGGACGGGCTCGTCTTCGCCCACGGCGCCGTCAAGGCCCTGGCCGCCGACCTGATGAAGATCGCCAACGACGTGCGCTGGCTGGCCTCGGGCCCCCGCTGCGGTCTGGGCGAGATCTCCATCCCCGCCAACGAGCCCGGCTCGTCCATCATGCCGGGCAAGGTCAACCCCACCCAGTGCGAAGCCCTCACCATGGTGGCCGTCCAGGTCATGGGGAACGACGCCGCCATCGGCTTCGCCGCGTCCCAGGGGAACTTCCAGCTGAACGTCTTCCTGCCCGTCATGGCCTACGACTTCCTGCAGTCCGTCCGCCTGCTGGGAGACGCGGTCCGCTCCTTCGACCGGCGCTGTGCCGCCGGGATCCGGGCCAACCGGGACAAGATGGACGAAAACCTGCGGCGCTCGCTCATGCTGGTCACCGCGCTGAGCCCGCGCATCGGCTATGAGAACGCCGCGGCGGCGGCCCAAAAGGCCCACCGCGAGGGCCTCTCCCTGCGGGAGGCCTGTCTGGCGCTGGGCCTGCTCACCGGCGAGGAGTTCGACGCCTGCCTCCGCCCGGAGGACATGATCTGACTTTGAGGAAAGAGGACCTTCTTCTATGGATATTCGGGAAGAGTCGCTGAAGCGGCACTATGCGTGGAAGGGCAAGATCGAGGTGATCTCCCGCGCGCGGATCGACACCCGCGAGGAGCTCTCGCTGGCCTATACGCCCGGCGTGGCCGAGCCCTGTCTGGCCATCCGCCGGGACCCGGAGCTGTCCTTCGCGCTGACCCGCCGGGCCAACCTGGTGGCCGTCGTCACCGACGGCACCGCCGTGCTGGGACTGGGCGACATCGGCCCCGAGGCCGGCATGCCCGTGATGGAGGGGAAGTGCGCCCTGTTCAAGGAGTTCGCCGGCGTGGACGCTTTCCCGCTCTGCATCCGGAGCCAGGACACGGACGAGATCGTCCGCACGGTCGCGCTGCTGGCCGGCTCCTTCGGCGGGATCAACCTCGAGGACATCGCCGCGCCGCGCTGCTTCGAGATCGAGCGGCGGCTTCAGGAGCTGTGCGACATCCCGGTCTTCCACGACGACCAGCACGGCACGGCCGTGGTGGTGGCCGCCGCGCTGCTCAACGCCCTTCGGGTCGTCGGCAAGACGCTGGCGAACGCGGAGATCGTCGTCAACGGCGCCGGCGCAGCCGGATCGGCCATCGGCCGCCACCTGCTGCGGCTGGGAGCCCGTCATGTGACCATGGCGGACCGCTTCGGCATCCTCTGCGAGGGGGATCCGTCTCTCAGCCCGGCCCACGCCGAGCTGGCCGCCGTGACCAACCGGTCCCGCCGGACCGGAACGCTGGCCGACGCGCTGCGCGGGGCGGACGTCTTCATCGGCGTCTCGGCGCCCGGCGTCGTCTCGGCGGAGATGGTGGCCTCCATGGCCCCCGGGGCCGTGGTCTTCCCCATGGCCAACCCCACGCCGGAGATCCTGCCGGACGAGGCCCTGCGCGCCGGCGCGGCCGTGGTCGGTACGGGCCGCTCGGACTATCCCAACCAGATCAACAACGTGCTGGCCTTTCCCGGCATCTTCCGCGGCGCGCTGGACTGCCGGGCGCGGCGCATCAACGAGGAGATGAAGATCGCCGCCTCCCGCGCGCTGGCGGACATGCTGCCCCCCGCCCGGCTGCGGCGCGACAACGTCATCGTCTCCGCGCTGGACAAGCGCGTGGTCCCCGCCGTGGCCGCCGCCGTGGCGGAAGCCGCCCGCCGGACCGGCGCCGCCCGGCTGTAATGGCACCCGCGCCGGCAGCGGACGGACGAAGGAGGGACGAGCGGTGAAGCATCCGGACAAATGGCGGGAAACCGTCGACCCTTTCTCGCTTCCCTACAAGGCCTTCCGGCCGGTGGAAATACTCGGCTATCCGCACGCCGGCAACGACGTGTTCCATGTCCGGGGCGTCTGGGAAGGCAAAGAAGTCCGGGCCTACGTCAAGGCGGCAAGACAGAAGGGGGCGGCGATCGAAAACGAGGCGGCGATCCTGTCGCAGCTCCGTTCGCCGGTCTATCCCGCAGTCATCGATCACGGGTCTGCCGGAACGCCTTTTTCCGTGACGCTGGAGCTGCCGGGCGAACGGCTGTCGGCCATCGTGGGCGAAAACGAAACGCTGGAGTCCCTCGGCTTTATGGAAGAATACGGCGCGGCGCTGGCGAAACTCCACCAGCTTCGCCTATCCGCGGAGCCGGTCAGGGATCGCCGGTTTTTCCATGCGCCGCCGGACGAACTCCTGGAATCCCTGGGGCTGGCGGGATGCAAGGGCTTTTTTGCGGATCCGCCCGGAGACGCCGTCCGATGCTTCTGCCACGGGGATTTCCACTACGCGAACATCCTGTGGGACAGACATCATATCAGCGCTATCCTGGACTTTGAGCTTGCAGGCTACGGAAACCGTGATTTTGACATCGCGTGGGCCATGTTCCGGCGGCCGGGACAGAGCTTCATGAAAACGGAGGCGGAGCGGGAGGCGTTCCTGCGCGGCTATCGGCGGATCGCTCCCTGCGACAGAAAGGCGATCCGGTATTACACGGCTCAGTGCTATGTTTACTTCCTGCAATTCAGCGGAGACGATACAGAGTACTGTGATTTCGTCCGCAGCCGGTTAAAAAAGCTGCTTTGAGAAGGGACCGGAGGCGCTGGGAAACGGGCCGGAAAGCGGGGCCCGGACCCGGCGCCCGATCCGGACGGTACAGCCGAAGGCGCCGCAGACCGTTTCGGTCTGCGGCGCCTTCGGTTTTTCGCACCGGCCCGCGGCCGCCCCGTGAGGCGGCGCGGCCCGCGCGGCGCTTTTTGTTTTCTCTTTGGTCTTTCCGCCGGGCCCGGGCATCAGCGTCTTTTCAGAAGGCCGCGGATCAAAGCGCGCCGGACCCGGCCCGGCAGGGCGTCCAGCAACAGCAGCAGCGGGTTCCGGTTGACGGCATAGACGTCCCGCGGGCGGCGGCTCTCCAGCGCGCGCGCCGCCAGCTCCGCCACCCGCTCGGGCGGGATCTTCCGCGCCTCCACCCGGGCGACGATCCGCCGGAACCGCTCCGCGTCGGGCGCGTAGTGCGCCGTGTTCCGGCAGAACGCGTCCAGCCGCTCTGTGGAGACGTCCAGCAGCGGCGTGTCCACGGCGCCGGGCCGCAGCACGATCACGCGGAAGCCCAACAGCTGGAGCTCCATGCGCAGCGCCGCGGCGTACCGGTCCAGTGCCGCCTTGGTGACCGCGTAGATCCCCGTGAAGGGCAGCGGATCCAGCGGCGCCAGCTCGCTGGTGGTCACGAGGATCCGCGCCCCCGGCGCCAGCAGAGGCAGAAAGGCCCGGTCGACGCGATAGGCCGCGTACAGGTTGACCTGAAAGATCCGGTCCCAGTCGGCCTCTTCCATCTCCACCAGCGAAGCCAGATCGTAAAGCCCCGCCATGTGGACGATCCCGTTCAGACGGACGCCCCGCTCGCTCAGCTGTCCGGCCGCGCGCCGCACCGCCGCGGGATCGGTCAGGTCGGCCGGCAGGAATTCCAGCCCTTCCAGCGGCTCCGGGGCTCGCCGGTCGAGACCGTAGACCGCGTATCCGCTCCGCAGCAGGCGCTTCGCCGCGGCAAAGCCCATCCCTCCGGCCGCGCCGGTGATCAGGACCGCTTTCTCCCCGGCCGCCGCGCCTCGTTTTCCCACCGCCCCTTACTCCTTTCTGCGGCCCTGGGTCATGGCCAGGTTGGCGTAAGAGTGCTCGTCCCTGCCTTCAAGGTCCGCGATCCACAGGCGGCGCATCTTCTCATAGACCGCCGGATCGATCGCGGGCGTGCCCCGCGAGGTCGTCGGCAAAAGGGCGTCGCCCGCGGTCTTCGGGTCGGTGCACGCCGTGTCGCCGCGCCACTTCTCCCGCTCCTCCTTCCGGCGAAGGTCCGGGATCTGCATGGGGATCCCCCCGGCGAGGATCGAGCGGTACGCGAACAGCCCCGGCAGGAACATATCCAGCGCCTCATAGACGTCGATGACGTCCGCGTCGGCGTCCCCGAGGATCCGGCGCACGAAGTTGAGCATGGTGTAATAGTCCGAACCGCCGTGGCCGAAGGCGGCGCTGTCCTTTTCGCCCTCCTCCCCGGGCCGGCAGCTGACGACCGCGCGGGACGCGTATTCGCCGGAATACTCGTCCGCGTTGACGAACAGGCGCTCGACCCCTTCGCCCGCGTCCTCCCGGGCGGATTCCATCCTGCCGTGAGAGCCGTAGACCGTGTACCAGATCGAGTTTTTGTACAGCCCGCCGTGGATGCTCTTGACGATCCCGCCGTTCTCCAGCGTGACCAGCTCGATCCCGAAGGCGCCCGATTTGGAGCCCGTCCGCAGGTTACGCTCCGTCTTCGTCCCCTCGAGGCCGATAACGGAGACCGGCCGCAGACCGGTGATGTGGATCAGCGGCCCCAGCGAGTGGGTGCAGTAGAACGTCGAGTACATGTTGTTGCGCCAGTGGTCCTCTTCCCCGTACGTGATGCTCGGCCAGATGGACTCGCAGTTGTGGATGTATTCCCCTTCCCCATACTCGAACTCGCCGATCTTCCCCTGGCGGTAGAGGCGCCGCATGGCGCAGGGCGCCGGCATATAGCAGTAATTCTCGCCGTAGGCATAGATCTTTCCGGTCTCCTCCACGGTCTCGATCAGCTCTACCGCCTCTTTCATGGTCTGGACGGGAAGGACCTCGGAAAAGACGTGCTTGCCCGCCCGCATGGCCCTGATCGCGAACGGGGCGTGCTCGTTGGCATAGTTGGCCAGCACGACGGCGTCCATGTCGTGTTGGATAAAGTCTTCGAAATCCGTGTAATACGTGATGTCCGGGTCGTTCAGCGCGGCCTTCTGCCGCTCGAGGCCCTCCCGCCACTTGTCACAGATGGCGACCACCTTCGCGTTGTCCGCGCTTTCGCAATAGTTGATCATGCTCGTGCCGCGGTAGGCCCCCATGACGCCGATCCTGACTATTTCCATGTCCGTTCCTCCCCTTTTTCGGCGGCGGTCCCGCCGGCTTTATTTCAGATACGTCTCCGCACAGCGGAAGAAGAGCCGCATGAGCCGCGCCATGGCCGCCCCGTCCTCGCACCCGTGCCCCGAGTCCGGGAAAGAGACGAAGGTGTGCTCCACGCCGCACTCCGTCAGCTTCGCGTCGAGGTCCAGCGCGTTCCGGTACGGCACGATCTCGTCCCGCTCGCCGTGCCCGAAGACGGTGGGGACCGTGTCCCGGCCGACGAAGCGAAGGGGCGAGACCCGCCTCAGCGCTTCGGCGGCGGCCCCCGGCCCGGGAGACGGGATCCCGCAGCCGGCCCCGAACCCGAGGATCCGGGGAAAATACTCCGGCCCGGCGCTCCGCGCGATCAGGTTCTCTCCGGAAAAGTAAAAGCCGTCCTCCAGATCCGTCGGGCCGCAGAGCGAAACGACGCAGACGGGCCGCACGGGGGCCTCGTCCCTTCTGGCATAGGCGTAGAGCAGGGACAGGTGGCCGCCCGCCGAGATCCCCGTCAGAAGCACCCGGTCGAAGTCGACGCCGCAGGTCTTCCCCGTCTCTTTGACGGCGGCCAGCGCCGCCGAGATGTCGTCCAGCTGGTCGCGGAAGCTGACCGTTTCGGAGACGTAGCGGTAATTGAGACAGGCGGCGGCCAGACCGTGCTCCTCGCTCACCTGCGTCAGCGAGCCGGTATACTCGTCCTTGCTGCCCTCGGTCCATCCCCCGCCGTGGATGCAGAGCACGAGCCCCGCGCGGCCGGCGGCGCTGCGGGGGATCACAAGGTCAAACGTCTGGCGGGGATCCCGCCGATCGGTGTAAAACCGGTCGTAAAAGCACCGGCTCCGGTCGGGAGCTGTCACGGCTCCACCCTCCTCTTCTCTCCGGCCGGACCGCTCCGTCCGGCCGTCTCCGCGCGGCGGGCCCCGCCGCGGTCCGGCCTCAAATACCGAAATGGATGACGTATCGCCCCTCGCGCCGGGCCCGGTCGAGCAGCGCCGCCAGCGCGGACAGCTTCGGTTCGCCCTCCAGCGCGTCCGCGAACTCCGCCAGCGACTCCGGCGGGATCAGCGTGACGCCGCAGTAAGCCAGCCCCCGGCCGGGGCGGTCTGGCGTGTGCCAAAAGCACGCGAGCCCGTCCAGCCGCGGCAGCCGCGGCAGAAGGTCGTCGTCTTCGACCGGGATACAGCCGTATCGCTCCGGCTCGTACTCGTCGTATCTCGTCCCGGGGCCCGGCGGCGCGGGCATGATCCCGAACTCGTGTCTCGGCATCCCGATCCCTCCGGTCCCGTCAGTCTTCCGCCGGGCGCCGTCTCGCTTTGTAGAGGACCAGCTCCGGATCGGTCCCGCCCGCCCCGTAGGTGCAGACCAGCAGGAACGCCTCGCCGGCGAGAACGCCGAACCGGCGGTCCCCGCCGCACGGCGCGGCGAGCTCTGCTCCCAGATAGGTGGCCTCGTCGTCCAAAAAGCGCGCCGTCCCGCCGCCGGGAAGGGGATAGGCCAGGTTGACGTCCCGCCCCACAAGGGCGTTCAGCCGCTCGACCCGGGGCATCCCCTCCACGCCGAGGGCGTTGAGCTCCTCGACCAGCCGGCGCTTGAGCGCCTCGAACCGCCCGCCGTCGCCGAGCTCTCCGCGGCGCTTCCAGTAATCCAGCCCGGGCAGCGTCTGCTTCAGCCACGCGCGCGCCTGCTCCTCGGAGAAGCCCTCGCCCGCCATGTGTCCGGCGCAGACGTCGATCAGCTCGTCCATGTCGCCATAGGTGTACGTCCCGTCGGCGTAGCACCACCGGCAGTAGTCCTCGTTGAGGCTTCCGTCCCGGTTCCGGCCGAGAAGCCCGTCCTCCAGCGGCATCCCGCAGCACTGGCAGATCAGCCGCCGCGGCGAGCCCAGCAGGGTGTTGATGGAGACGCCGAACAGCCCGGACAGCAGCTTCAGCGTCTCGGTGTTCGGCACGGTCTCGCCGTTTTCCCAGCGGGAGACCGCCTGTCTGGTCACGAAGACCTTTTCCGCCAGCTCGTCCTGAGACAGGCCGCGCTTCGTTCTGAGTCCGCGCAGGACTTCTTTGGGTTCCATAGAAAACACCTCCCCGGGACTATGATACCACCGGCGCGGGGGCAGGGCAAGCAACCCGCCGTTTCCCCCGCTCTGCGGGGCCCTTACGGAAAGAAGCGCGATTTGAGAGACAAATCACGCTTCTTTCACCCATGGGAGCGGGTGGATTCGAACCACCGTAGTCAGTGACAACAGATTTACAGTCTGCCCCCTTTGGCCGCTCGGGAACACTCCCCTATCCAATTATCCCGCCGGGCGCCGGCCCCCAGCGAAAGCTGGTAGACGGACTTGAACCCCCGACCTGCTGATTACAAATCAGCTGCTCTACCGACTGAGCTATACCAGCGAGCGTCTGTCGACAATCAGCATGTGATATTATAGCAAACGCCTCTGCGTTTGTCAAGACCCGCCCGGGAAAATAATTTTGCCTTTTTTCCCTTACGCTTCCGGCCCGATGAAGGAAAACCCGAACCCCTGGAACAGACCGCACTCGATGACACCGGGAACGGCCTTGATCTCCTTTTCCAGCCCGTCCCGGACGGCGGCGAACCGACAGTCCAGGATCACGTTGCCGAACTCCGTCACCGCGGGGCCGTCCTTGCCCACCGCGGGACGAAGCACGACCTCCTCCGCGCCGAGACCGGCCAGCGCCTTCTGCGCCAGACGGACCGCCGCGGGGAACACCTCGACCGGCAGCTTGCGCCCGGACAGGCTCTCCACGAACTTTCCCTTTCCCGCCAGCAAAAAGCGCTTTTCACAGGACGCGATGATCAGCTTTTCCATGAACAGACCGCCGCCGCGGCCCTTGATGACGTCTCCGTTGCAGGCGATGGCGTCCGCCCCGTCGAAGCACCAGTCCGGCCGGATGCTCTCCAGCCCCGTACAGGGCACCCCCAGCGACGCGCACGCCAGCCGGATCTCCATGGCGGCGGGGACCACCGTCACGCGCAACCCCTCGTTCTTCACCCGGTCGGCCAGCTTGACCAGCCCCAGATACGAAGAGGACCCCGTCCCCACGCCGATGACGTCCCCGTCGGAGGCAAGCGCCGCCGCCCGGACGCCGAGAGCCGCTTTTTCCTCGTAAGAGTCTATGGTCTTCTGCCAGACATACCCTTTTTCGTCCGCTCCGTCCCAGCGCATGGTCCTTTCCTCCCCCGTGATCTCTTCGTTTATTATATACCTTTTTTCGCCCCCCGTCAAGCGCTCTCCGCCCCGAACGGGCGGCTCGGCCCCGTCAAAAAACTTCCCCGCCGCCGCCCGTAATTTGTATAACTTTTTATATAATTCGCTTGACAAACTTTGTATGGTGTGGTATACTGTAGCCACACCGAAAGGAGAGACCGAACCATGGACAAGAGCATGTACAGCCTGATGCTGATGGACGACGTGGTCGCCCAGATCGACCGGCTGGCGCTGCGCGGCGGGATGAGCCGAAGCGCGCTGGTCAACCGGATCCTCGCCGACTACGTCTCGATGATCACGCCGGAAAAGCGGATCGACAGCATTTTCCGGCGCGTCGAGGATCTGCTCTCCGCCGAGGGCGAGCTGGTCCCCTTCTTCACGCCGAACCGGACCACCATGTCGATGAAATCCAGTCTGGAATACAAATACCGGCCCACCATCCGCTACGAGGTCCAGCTTTACCGGGACCAGGGCGCGGCCTTCGGCGAGCTGACGGCCACGTTCCGCACCCAGTCGCGGGCGCTGCTGGACGCCACCGAGCGCTTCTTCCGCTTCTGGAAACGTCTGGAGGACGCCTATCTCCCCCGCTCGTTCCCGGAGATCCGGCCGCAGTACGCCATGAGCGACGGCAAGCTGATCCGAAGCCTTTCCCTGCGGCGGGACCGCGACTATACCGCCGAACAGCTGGCCGCGGGCATCTCGGACTACGTCCGCCTGTTCGACGCCCAGCTCAAGGGCTTCATCAACGGCCGCCTGACGCCGGCCGCCATCGAAGAGGCCTATGCCGCCTATATCGCCTCCGACCCCGCGGTCCTCTGAGCCGCGGACAAAATCCATCCGAAACGAGATGATCTCATGAACACCGAAAAACTGACGCAAAAATCTCTCGAGGCCATCCGCAGCGCCCAGAACATCGCCGTGGAGAACCAGAATTTCCAGATCACGCCGGAGCACCTGTTCTACGCGCTGGCCGACCAGGAGGGCGGCCTCGTGGGGTCCCTGCTGGCCAAGATGGGCGTGGACGTGAACGCGCTGCTGGCCGCGCTGGACGCCGAGATCGACGCGATCCCCGCCGTCACCGGCGCGGGCCGCGAGCCGGACAAGGTCTATGTCGCGCCCGAGACCGACCGGATCCTGTCCGCCGCCGAGGCGCTGGCCAAGAAGCAAAAGGACGAATACGTCTCCGTCGAGCATCTGGCCGAGGCGGTCCTCGAGGCGCCGACGCCGGCGCTGTCGCGCCTGTTCCGGCGCTTCGGCGTCGACCGCGAGGGCTTCCGCAAGGCGCTGGCGGCGGTGAAGAGCGCGCCGGTCACCAGCGACAACCCGGAAGAGACCTACGACGCGCTGTCCAAATACGGCGCGGATCTGGTCCAGCGGGCCCGCGAGCAGAAGCTGGACCCGGTCATCGGCCGGGACGCGGAGATCCGGAACGTCATCCGCATCCTGTCGCGCAAGCGCAAGAACAACCCGGTGCTGATCGGCGAGCCGGGCGTCGGCAAGACGGCCATCGTCGAGGGCCTCGCCCAGCGCATCCTGCGGGGCGACGTGCCCGAGGGCCTGCGGGACAAGACGGTCTTCTCGCTGGACATGGGCGCGCTGATCGCCGGGGCCAAGTTCCGCGGCGAGTTCGAAGAGCGCCTCAAGGCCGTTCTGAACGAGGTCAAGAAGAGCGAGGGGCGCGTGATCCTGTTCATCGACGAGCTGCACACCGTCGTCGGCGCGGGCCGGACGGACGGCGCCATGGACGCGGGCAACCTGCTGAAGCCGCTGCTGGCCCGGGGCGAGCTGCACTGCATCGGCGCCACCACGCTGGACGAGTACCGCAAGTACATCGAGGCGGACGCCGCGCTGGAGCGGCGGTTCCAGCCGGTCCAGGTGGACGAGCCCACGGTGGAGGACACCATCTCCATCCTGCGCGGGCTCAAGGACCGCTATGAGATCTTCCACGGCGTCAGCATCCAGGACCGCGCGCTGATCGCCGCGGCCACCCTGTCGCACCGCTATATCACCGACCGCTTCCTGCCGGACAAGGCCATCGACCTGGTGGACGAGGCCTGCGCCTCGCTGCGGACGGAGATCGACTCCATGCCGGGCGAGCTGGACGACCTGCGCCGCCGCATCATGCAGCTGGAGATCGAGGAGATGGCGCTGAAGAAAGAGACCGACAAGCTCTCGGCCGAGCGGCTCGAGCGGCTGGAGAAAGAGCTGGCCGACGACCGCGAAACGTTCAACGGCATGAAGACCCGCTGGGAGGCCGAAAAGAACGCCATCGAGGACGTCAAGAAGCTGAAGGCCGAGATCGAGCGGGTCCAGGCCGACATCGAGGCCGCCCAGCGCAGCTATGAGTACGAAAAGGCCTCGCGGCTGCGGTACTCCGAGCTGCCCGCCCTGCAGCAGAAGCTGGAGGAGGCCAAGGCCCTCAGCGAGCACCGGGGCAGCGGCTCGTCCCTGATCCGCGACACCGTCACGGAAGAGGAGATCGCCGCCATCGTCGCCCGCTGGACCGGGATCCCGGTGGCCAAGCTGATGGAGGGCGAACGCGAGAAGATTCTGGGCCTGGCCGACATCCTGCACCGGCGCGTCGTCGGCCAGGACGAGGCGGTCACCGGCGTCACCGAGGCCATCCTCCGCTCCCGCGCGGGGATCTCGGACCCCAACAAGCCCATCGGCTCGTTCCTGTTCCTGGGACCCACGGGCGTGGGCAAGACCGAGCTGGCCAAGGCGCTGGCCGAGGCCCTGTTCGACGACGAGCACAACCTGATCCGCATCGACATGAGCGAATATATGGAAAAGTTCAGCGTCTCGCGGCTCATCGGGGCGCCTCCCGGATACGTGGGCTACGACGAGGGCGGCCAGCTGACCGAGGCTGTGCGGCGCAAGCCGTACTCCGTGGTGCTGTTCGACGAGGTGGAAAAGGCCCATCCGGACGTGTTCAACATCCTGCTCCAGGTGCTGGACGACGGCCGCATCACCGACTCCCAGGGGCGGACGGTGGACTTCAAGAACACCATCCTGATCCTGACGTCGAATCTGGGCTCTCAGTTCCTGCTGGACGGCATCGGCCCGGACGGCTCCATCGAGCCGTCGGCCCGGGACGAGGTCATGGCCCTGCTGCGCCGGACCTTCCGGCCTGAATTTTTGAACCGTCTGGACGAGATCGTGTTCTACAAGCCGCTGACGCGGGAGAACCTCTCTTCCATCATCGACCTGCTGACCGCGGGCCTTGCCCGCCGGCTGGAGGAGCGCCAGCTGCACCTGACGGTCACCGACGCCGCCAAACAGAAGGTCATGGACGACAGCTTCGACCCGGTCTACGGCGCGCGGCCCATGAAGCGCTATCTGACCTCGCACGTGGAGACCCTCATCGCCCGGGCCATCCTGTCCGGAGAGGCCGGCGAGGGCAGCACCGTCACCGTGGACTGCGGTCCGGACGGCGCCCTCGAGGCCCGCATCGATCCGCCGGACACGCCGGCGTGACCGGCGCGCCGCCGGGCGCGCGTCTTTTCCCCGCCGGGCTGCGGCGTTTGCCGCCGCCCGGCTTTTTTTGTTTCCGTTTGGCCGAAAGTCCGATTTATCGGACTTTCGCTGTGGTAAGATGGTCCAGTCGGGGGCCGGGAAACCGTACCGTTTTCCGAAAACGCCGTTCTGCATCCCCTCTCTTCCGCGTACAGCGGCCCCGCCGGAGGATCGCCGGCCGGCAATAACTCACAATCAAAAAAAATGGTAACATCGTCAAAAGCAGAGAAACCCGGCGGTTTTTCCGGAAATATGCGGCCGAGGAAAAAATTGTTTTGCGCAGCTCCTTGACTAACTGCGATATTGTGGTACAATTAATTGTTGTAATAATGGACGTGTATGCAGCGCACGGCAGCGTACGATGCATATGCAACCTGCTGCGCGGACCGGGCCGGCCCGCGCCAATAAAAAACGGAGGATACGATTTTGAACAGGATGCACAGAACGGTCAAGCCCTTCGCGGCCCTGCTGATGGCGCTGGTGATGCTCTTCACCGGCGTCGGCGCCAGCCTCGCGGCGGACGGCGATCTGGATGTGAGCGGTTCCAAGACCGCCGCACCCACCCGGCTGGAGGGAGACGAACGGGAAACCGAGGTGACGCTGTCCCTGCCCTCCGGCGAATACCGGAACCAGGTGGACCTCGTCTTCGTCATGGACAACTCCACCTCGGTGAAGAACAGCGGCTTCGACTTCACGGGCAACGTGGAGAGTCTGCTGGAAAAGATCCTTGACGAAAACACGGGGATCGATCTGAAGGTCGGCGTCGTCAAGTTCCGCGGCTATGCGACGGACATGCTGGGGTCCGGTCTGACCCTGTACAACGACGACAACAAAGACGCGATCCTTGCGGCCATCGCCAACAACGAAGTGCCCGGCAAGGGCAGCAACGCGCACAGCGGCATGATCATGGCCGACGAGATGCTCTCGGCCGACGAAGAGGTGGAGGATTCCCACAAGTACGTCGTGTTCCTGACGGACGGCAAGAACTACATCTGGAACAACGCGGACAACGAACCCGTCACCTATTACGCGCAGTACGCGCGCCGCACCGCCATCCAGAGCAGCGGCAAGCCCCTTCTGAACCAGTACGCCAACAGCTATAACCGGGAGAGCGGCCTGGTGTACTGCACGGTGCCGCAGATCGACCGCGAGGTCGTGAGCTTCGTCGATGCCGAGGGAAAGGTGGACTCTTCCACCGGCGCCTATTACCAGCGCCTGTTCGACAGCGACAACGAAGAGCTGGCCGCCACCGACACGGTCTACGACTTCCCGGCCTACTATTCGCAGTTCTATTCCGACTATAACGGCACCGCGACGCCGGCCGACGGCACCGTCACGGCGCGGACGCTGACCAACGGCAACCTCCTCAGCATGGCGCTGTACCGGACCTGGTACGACTTCACGCCGGCCGCCGGGACCTTCTGGGAGAACGTCCGCTATCTGCAGCTGAACCCCTATGAGGTGGTCCGGAACGAGGACGGCACCTATTCCTATAACACCGACGCCGTGAACGAAGACTTCTTCCTGTGGCACCCCGACTGCATGCAGAAGGGCCTCTATCAGGCCGGTCACTTCTGGAAGGACGTCATCGGCGAAAAGTACAACAACGCCGCCATCGTCTTCTATGACAGCGGCAGCGGCGCCGGGTCCCACATCGCCGGCTCGTTCACCCATTGGCTCGAGGACGAGAGCGATTACGGCGCCCAGATCACGGATTCCGACGCGGTGGCGGCCCTGTTCGCGGACATCGACAACGCCATCCGCTATATGGTGAGCCGCGGCGTGGTGACCGACGGCATCCCCGACGACTTCACCCTGAAGGAGCCCGAGGACGGCTCCTCGCCCTTCACCGTCACGCTGGCCGGCGAAGAGCTGCCGGTCGCTTCGGTCGACGGTGAGTGGTGCTTCGGCGAAGCGGACGAGGCCGGCATTTACCCCTATGTGATCGACTACGACGCGGAGAGCAAGACCATCATTTGGCAGCTGAACGTCCCGGTGGAGAACCTGCGTCAGGTCACGCTGACCTACGGTCTGATCCTGCGCGAGGACGCCGAGACCGGCTATTACGACACCAACGTGTTCGCAGAACTGGAGTATCGCTCCAGCGACGGCAAGTACGACGGCACCTACACCTTCGAGATCCCGAAGGTCCACTATGCCGAAAAGATCGACGTCACCGCCACCAAGATCTGGGACGACGCGGACAACCAGGACGGCCTGCGCCCCGATAGCATCACGTTCCGGCTTCTGGCCAACGGCACCGAGGTCGACTCCGCCGTCGTCACCGAGGACGACAAGTGGACCCACACCTTCGAGGGCGTCTACAAGTGCGACGACGACGACGTCGAGATCACCTATACCGTCGCGGAAGACGCCGTGGAAGGCTATACGCCCTCGACGGACGGCTTCACCGTCACCAACACCCACGAGCCCGCCCGGGTGGACATCAAGGGCACCAAGACGTGGGACGACGCGGACGACCAGGACGGTCTGCGCCCCGACAGCATCACCATCCACCTGCTGGCCGACGGGACCAAGGTCGACACCGTGACCGTCACCGAGGCCGACGGCTGGAACTGGGCCTTTGAGGGGCGCGACCAGTACAAGGCCGGCAAGGAGATCGTCTACACCGTCGAGGAAGAGACCGTGGACGGCTATACCACCACCGTCACCGACTTCAAGATCGTGAACACCCATACCCCGGCCACCATCGACGTCGACGTCACCAAGGTCTGGGACGACGCGGACGATCAGGACGGCCTGCGCCCCGACAGCGTCACCATCCGCCTGCTGGCCGACGGCACCGAGGTCGCCTCCGCCGCCGTCACCGAGGCCGACGGCTGGAAGCACACCTTCGCGGACGTCGACAAATACAAGGCCGGCAAGGCCATCACCTATACGATTGAAGAGGACGCCGTGGAGGGCTATACCACCACCGTCACCGACTTCAAGATCGTGAACACCCATACCCCGGCCACCATCGACGTCGACGTCACCAAGGTCTGGGACGACGCGGACGA